>WNFU01000071.1_pt1 | contig 186514 bp, 179 predicted proteins | sample 5400121 | NCBI WGS metagenome assembly WNFU01 (sample SAMN13153360, study PRJNA577476) | soil metagenome | isolation source: 100 cm soil or saprolite under grassland replicate 1 | place: USA:California | collected 2016-06-15
ACCTCGGGTACATCGCCGGTGGGCCGCTGGCGGCGTGGCTCATCGCCGCCACGGGCTGGCGCGGGGCCTACGCCATCCTCGGCGGCGGCTGTGGCCTCTGCGTCACGCTCGCGTCGCTCTACGTCCGACTGCCCCGGCCGCTGGAGGCGGCGGCCCTCCGCGTACCGTCGAGGCCGGACCACGCGATGGACGTCTCGATGGACGTCGGGCACCGGCGGGGCGGTCCCGCGTCCGCCTCCCGCCACGGCGTCACGCTCCGCGCCGCCCTGGCCGACCCGCGCCAGTGGTGCCTGAACCTCGCCTGGCTCCTGCTCGGCGGGCTGGCGTTCATGGTGACCGTCCACATCGTGCCCTTCGCGCGCGACCAGGGTGTCAGTCTTAGCGGCGCGTCGCTCGCGCTCACCGCGTACGGCATAGGATCGGTGGGCGGGCGGGTCGCGGCGGGCGCCCTGTCCGACCGGATCGGCACGCTCACGACCATGGGTGTCGCCTACGCCGTCCAGATGCTGTCGCTGCTGGCGCTCCTGTGGCTGCCCTCGCGCGAGACTCTGCTCGGCTCGCTGGCGGCGTTCGGGGCGGGCTTCGCGGCGGCGGACACGATGATCGCGAAGGTGATTCCCGAGGTATTCGGCGTGCGGGCGATCGGCGCCATCATGGGCGTCCTCACCCTCGGCTGGCGCTCCGGGGCCGCGCTGGGTCCGGCCGCGGCGGGGTTCCTCTACGACGCGACGGGCTCGTACGTCGTGCCGTTCGGCGCCGCTCCGCTCGTTGTCCTCGTGAGCTGGGCGCTCTTCTCGGCTGCGACCTCGAGCCGGCTGCGCCGGTGATGAATCAGAATACCTTGGCAGGTTCACGGCGGGTGGGGACGGGGGCAGCCGCCGCGGACCACACTGACTCCCATCCCGCTGTCCGCTCTCTACGCCGCCACGAGATGGGTCCCGGGAGGGCACCCCCCAGCCCTGCCCGATGACTCGCCGATGATTTCATTGGCGCAGAAGTCGGGCGCATGAGAAGCGCTAACGCGCGGGCGCGTACTTGCCGGTCAGCTGCGGCGTCGTGCCTTCGAGCTTCTTCTCCTGCCGGTCGAGCCGCGTCTCCCGGGCCCAGGTGCGTTTCAGGTCGTCGCGAACGCCCAGGCGGAGGCGGCCGACACCGTCTGTCTCCAGCTCGATCTTGTCGCCGTCCTGGAAGGCGCTGAGCCCCCTATGGTTGGTGCCCGTGGCGAGGACGTCCCCGGGCTCGAGCGAATGGATGGAGGTGACCCACTCGATGCACCGGGGGATCTTGTGGGCCATGTCGCTGGTGTTGAAGTTCTGCTTGAGCACCGCGTTGACCCAGAGCCTGATCTGCAGGCGGTGCGGGTTGGGGATCTCGTCGGCGGTGACGAGGTACGGCCCCATCGGCGCGAACGTGTCGCGCGACTTCATCTGGTAGAAGGTGTTGCCGGCGGGCAAGAGGCCTCGCGCCGAGCCGTCGATGAAGTTCGTGTATCCGAAGACGTAGTCCATGGCCTCGGAGGCTTTGACCCTGGACGCGCGCTTGCCGATGACGAGTGCCACCTCCGCCTCGCCCTCGAAGATGGTGGCGGGGACGTCGGGCAGCACCATGGTGTCGCCGTCGCCGATCACGCTGTAGGGCGACTTGTGGAACGCGTTGATGGGGGCGGGATCGGCGCGCGTCCCGTCCTCCATGTAGTTTACGGCCATGCACACGATGTTGTGGGGCTTGGGCAGGGGAGGGCGGATCCTGACCTTGCTGAGCGGCACGCTCTCCGCACGGGCGGCCGCTCCCTGGAGACGCTCCTTGTGCTCGTCGAACCGCTCGATCAACCCGCTGATGAGGTCGTGCGGCCCGGTGTGCGGAATGCCCCGCACGGCGAACGACACGTCGAGCACGGCGTCTCCCTCGAGCACGCCGAGCTTGAAGTCGTCGAAGAAGAGGAGCTTCACCCGTCCGCCCTGGAGGCCGCTCAGGCCCTCCCGGCGAGCGGCCCGCGAAGGAGCCGCCCCGGCAGGGCGCCGGTGTGCTTGCCGTCGCGCAGCAGGACCTCGCCGTTGACCACCGTCGCGGCGATGCCCCGGCAGCGCTGTGTGAGGCGCTTCGCGCCGGCGGGCAGGTCGTTGACGACCTCGGGCATCTCGGCGCCGATGGTGGCAGGGTCGAAGACGACGAGGTCGGCGGCGAAGCCCTCCCGGAGGAGCCCCCGATCGGACAGGCCCCACTGCGTGGCCGTGTCGAAGGTGATCATGCGGACCGCCTGCTCGAGGGTCAGCGCCTGCTTGGCGCGCACCCAGTGGCTGAGGAGATGCGACTGGAGGGAGGCGTCCATGAGCTGGGAGACGTGGGCGCCCGAGTCCGAGAAGGTCACGACGGTGCGCGGGTGCTTGATCAGCTCGAGCGCGTGCTCCTGGTTCTCGTTGGCGATGGGCTGGAGGAAGAAGAGCTCGAGGTCCTTCTCGAGCGCCAGATCGATCATGGCCTCGACCGGGTCCACGCCGCGCTCGCGCGCGACCTGGGCCACGGACAGATGCGGCCCCTCGACCGTGTCCATGACGAAAAGCCATTCGTAGACGGCCGGGCGCGCCTCCGTCCCGAGGGCCTTCCGCTCGTCGCGCTCGCGCGCGGCCTCGACCAGCCGGCGGCGCAGCTCCGGATCGCGGAGGCGTCGCTTCTGCTCGTCCAGCGGCAGCGCGCGCAGCTCCTTCCACACGGGCAGGCGGTCGAAGGGCAGCTGGGTCTTGAACGAGAGGATCGCGGAGAGCCAGCGGCTGTGCACCTGGGCGAACATGCGGCCGCCCGCCGCGGCGGTCTCGTCGAGCAGCATGATGTAAGTCCGCCAGACGTCGGGCGCGTCCTTCCGGCTGAAGAGGCCGAAGGTGATGGGGCGTCCGGTCTCTACCGCGAGATCGCGGAGCCGGGCTTGATAATCGCTGAGACCGGGGTTACCCGCGGAGCGGTCCACGCCTTCGCCCGCGATCTCGAAGATGCCCGCGTTCATCTCGCCCATGACGCCGACGAGACGGCGGACTTCTGCCCACGCGGCGACGCGGCTCGCGACGGGGCGCCTGTCGGGCGTCTCGTGGCTCGGTGACCGCGAGGTCGTGAAGCCGATAGCGCCGGCAGTGAGCGCGCTGCGCAGCTCCTTCTCCATCGCCTTGAGGTCGTCCTCGGTGGCCGCCTGGTCGAAGGCGCGCTCGCCCATCACGTAGGTGCGCAGAGCCGAGTGGCCCATGTACCCGGAGTAGTTGATGCCCTTGGGCAGCGACTCGACGGTGTCGAGGAATTGGGCATAGGTGGTCCACGTCCAGTCGATGCCGGCTTCCATGGCCTCGGCGGAGATGTCCTCGGCGCGCTGGAGGTTGCGGATGACGAGGCTTCTGTCGGCCTTGGCGCAGGGGGCGAGGGTGAAGCCGCAGTTGCCCATGACGACGCTGGTGATCCCGTGCCAGCAGGAAGAGGTGCCGAGCGGATCCCAAAAAACCTGGGCGTCCATGTGGGTGTGGCCGTCCACGAAGCCGGGAGAGACGACATGGCCGTCGGCGTCGATGACCTCGCGCGCCGACTCCCGGATGCGGCCGATGCTGGCGATGCGGCCGCCCTTGACGCCGACGTCGGCGCGGTACCGCGGCAGGCCGGAGCCATCGACCACCCAGCCGTTCTTGATCACGAGGTCATAGGACATTGCCCGCTCCTTCTTGGACAGAACGCTTGGGGACAGATCCCTTGGGGACAGATCCCTTGAGGACAGGGGCGCTGCGCCCACCGAAGCTGCCTCATGGTACTCCACCCCGGGGCGTACTCAAGAGCTTCCTAATGGGCTTTGACAACTTCCCGGGGCGCGCCTACACTCCGTGAGCGCCGCTATGGAAACAGCATGGATATAGGCGTCTTCGACCATCTCGATCGGCGGGACGTGCCGCTCGCAGAGTTCTACGAGAGCCGCCTGCGCCTCTTGGAGAAGTACGACGCCGCCGGGTTCTACTCCTACCACCTGGCCGAGCACCACGCCACGCCGTTGGGGCTGGCCCCGTCGCCAGGCATCTTTATCGCGGCCGCCACCCAGCGCACGCGCCGCATCCGTTTGGGGCCCTGCGTCTACTGCCTGCCCCTCTACGACCCGCTCCGGCTGATCGAAGAGGTCTGCATGCTCGACCAGCTCTCGCGAGGGCGCTTCGACTTCGGCGTGGGGCGCGGGATCGTCCCCTACGAGATGGCGTACTTCAATCTGCACCACCTCGAGACCGAGGAGATCTACCTGGAGGCGCTCGAGGTGATCCTGCAGGGTCTCCAGAGCGAGCTGCTCGACCACCGGGGCGATCGCTACACGTACCGCAAGGTCCCGATGGTCCTCCGGCCCTTCCAGCAGCCGCACCCGCCGCTCTGGTACGGCCTGAGCCACGCGGCCGGCGCGGAGTGGGCGGCGACCAACAGGGTGAACGTCCTCGCCAACGGCCCGAGCGAGGTGTCGGCGCCGCTCTTCGACCGCTACCGGGAGGTATGGGAGCGCAAGCACGGCGGCGCGGGCCTGCCGAAGCTCGGCATCACGCGCCACGTCGTCACCGCGGCGACCGACGCCCAGGCCGAAGCGCTCGCCCGCCCGAGCTACGCGACGTGGTACGCGAACCTGACCAAGCTCTGGCGCGATTTCGGCTCCGTCCCCATCCGGTTCGCCCGGGATTTCGACGAGGCGCGCCAGCGCGGCGTCGCCATCGCGGGCACGCCCGCGCGGGTGCGCGAGGAGATCGAGCGCCAAGTCGCCGCCAGCCGCTGCACCTACTTCGTCTGCCGGCTGATGTTCGGCGAGATGGTCCCTGCCGAGGCCGAGGCGTCGATCGATCTCTTTGCGTCCGAAGTCCTGCCGCATGTCACCTCGTTGGTCCCCCATGGAGGTGGCCAGTGACCGCACGGGCATGCGTCCTCGAGTTCGGCATGGGCGTGGATGTCCACGGGAGAGACGCGACCAAGGCCGCCTGCCGCGCGGTGTCGGACGCGATCCGGCATTCGAGCCTGCCGCTGCTCCAGGAGGTGCGGGAGCGCGGGGGAAAGATGCTGGTGGACGTCACGGTCGCGGTGCCCGACCCGCCCTCGGTCGATATCGACGTGGTCCGGCGCGAGCTTCCGCACGGCGAGGTGACGGTTCGCGCCGTCAGCGGGGGATTGAGCGTGGCCGGTGCCGACACGATCATCGCGTGCGCGGCCATCACCGTCAGCATCGACTACCCGGAGGCACCGGCCAGATGAGCACCGGTACCGGCCTCAAGCGCCTGCAGCACCTCGTCCTGTGGGTCTCCAACGTCGATCGGAGCGTCCGGTTCTATCAGGACGTCGTGGGACTCGAGGTGAAGAGGCGGTATCCCAACGCGGCCTTCATGAAGATCCCCGGCAGTCCTGACGACCACAACCTGGGCCTCTTCGAGCAGCCTGGGATGTCGCGGCCCGACGAGCGCGTCGCGCGCATGTACCACTCGGCATGGGAGGTCGGCGAGATCACCGACCTGGTCCGAGCGCGGCTGCGGCTCGCCGAGGCGGGAGCGCTGGTCGGAGCTTCGGATCACGGCGTGAGCCTGTCGCTGTACGCCAAGGATCCCGACGGGCTCGAATTCGAGATCTTCTGGACGGTGCCGGGAGGCACGTCCGTCGGGACCAGGACGTTGGACCTCGAGGCCGAGGTCGCCCGCTGGGCCGGCCATGTCGATTAACGGGGTACTGAGACACTCGCGGGCTGCCTTTTTCAGCAGCCTGCTAAGGAGGCGTGCATGCTGGCGATCTGGGTGAAGGTGCGCATCAAGCCGGGGGAGCGTCAGCGCTTCCTGAAAGCGATCGAGGCGGACGCGCTGGGCTCCGAGCGCGACGAGCCCGGCTGTCTCCGCTTCAACGTCCTCCAGGATGCCGAGGACGAAAACGTCTACTACTTCTACGAGGTCTACACGGACGAGGCCGCGCTCGAAGCCCATCGCGCGGCGCCTCACTACGCCGTCTGGAAAGCCGCGGCCGATTCGGTTGACGGGCCGACCGAGCCGACCCGCTGCCGGCCCGTGTTCCCGGCGGAGCAGGCCTACTGGGGCAAGCCGTAGCGATGGGGAAGGTCGTCTACGCGGCGGCGATGTCCCACGTGCTCTACCCCGACTACTACGGCAAGAACGTGGGTCCGCACGGGCGCCGCATGGTCGAAGAGCTCATCGCGGTGGTGCGCGACATGGGTCGCGAGATGCTCGCCGCCAGGCCCGACGCGCTGGTCGTCATCGCCGACGACCACCTGAACGTCTTCTCCTTCGACGCGATCCCGGCCATGTGCGTGCGCATCGGCCGCTCGGTCCAGCGCATGGCCCAGGACGACGCCATCGAGTTCGACCGGGCCCTGGACGGCCTGCCGGAGCGCTACGCACTCCACGAGGACCTGGCCAACCGCATCCTGGAGCAGGGACTCGAGTCGGGTTTCGACTTCGCCGCGTCGTGGTCGGCGCCGCTCGATCACGCGTTCCTGAGCCCCGTGAGCACGCTCTGCGGCGAGGCGTCCGCGCCGCCGCTGGTGCCGTTCTGGGTCAACTGCTTCGTCGCGCCCCAGCCGACGGCGCGGCGCTGCTTCGCGGCCGGCCGGCACATCGCCCACGTCGTCGCCGAAGCGCCGTGGCGGGTCGCGGTGATCGCCACCGGGGGGCTGTCGCACTTCCCCGGGCTGTCTCTGGCCCGCGTCGGCACGTCCGACGTGAACTTCGACCGGCGGCTGGTGCGGCTCATGGAGTCGGGCGATCACGAGCCGCTGTGCGCGCTCACCATGAAGGACCTCGACGAGAGCGGCTCCCACGAGTTTCTGAACTGGATGGTGCTGCTGGGTGCCGTCAGCCCGGCCCGGGCACGCGTCCGCTTCTTCGGCGAGATGGGCCGCGTCGACCTCGCCGCCGTCGAGTGGGCGCCGGCATGAGCCGCTACGAGGTCAACGTCCTCCTCTACCGCCTCAAGAAGGACGCGGCCTTCAGGGCCCGCTTCCGCGACGACGCGCTGGCGGCGCTCACCGCCGCCGAGCTCACGGAGGAGGAGCGCCAGGCCTTCGTGCGCTGGGACGCGCGCAGGCTGAACGAGCTCGGCGGCTCGCTCCACCTGCTCATCTCCATCCCCGGGCTCAGCGCGCACTAAGCGCAGCAGCCGAAGGGCAGCGCGCCGCGTGCTCGATTCGCTCGTCGATGTCGTCTGGCGCCTCGGCGCCTGGGGCTACGCCGTCGTCTTCCTGGGCGCCGCGCTGGAGTCGGCCGCCTTCCTCGGCCTCCTCGTGCCCGGGGAGAGTCTCGTCATCATCTCCGGGGTCCTCGCGAACGCCGGCCTCTTCGAGCTGCCCGCGCTGATCCCCGTCGTCGCCGCCGGGGCCGTGCTCGGAGACTCCATCGGATACGAGCTAGGGCGTCGGCTCGGGCGCCCGTGGCTCCTGCGGCGCGGACGCTGGCTGGGGTTTCGCCCCGACCGTATCGCAGCCGTCGACGCGTTCTTCGAGCGCCACGGCGGCAAGGCGGTGCTTATCGGCCGCTTCATCGGCTTTCTTCGGGCGCTGGCGCCGTTCGTGGCCGGCTCGTCGCGGATGCGGTATCTGCAGTTCCTGGCCTACGACGTGACCGGCGCTGTCTTGTGGAGCGTCGCCTGTGTCCTCGTTGGGTACTATGCCGGCGCTGCCTGGCCAATCGTGGAGCGGTGGGTCGGCCGCGCTGGCCTCGTGCTCGGCCTTGCCGTCGTCGCCGTGGCCGCATGGTGGCTCCGGTGGCGGCGTCGTCGCGGGCGTAGCCGGAGAAAAAAGTTGCCCGGTGGACGATGAATCGACCCGTCCACCGGGCAGATGAGCGGCAGGCCTCCAGCCTGCGCGCGTCCCGACTAAGAGCCGGGACCTTGGTACGGCTTCACGGCTCGGCGGAATCGCCGGATGACCGAACCCTGACGACTCCCGCCACGCCCATTGAACGGCACCATCGCGCTTCGGATCAATGAGCCGCGTGCGCCAATTCCCTGAAGCATTCGGCTCCCTTGCGAGGGAGCTGCCTCCCTGCCCGGGCCGGGGCGAGGCGTCCCCACCTGTGGCCTCGGCGCACCGTTGCTCTGGCGCCCAGTTGTCCCGGCGTCGAGCAACCTACCGATCTTCCGACCTTCCCTTTTTCCACTCCCGCGGCACCCGCCTTGCATTCACTGCTCCGGGGGTGATGCCGGTGGACTGGCCGATCGCGTCCCCAGGTTGGGATGTCCAGGAGGCGTGGGTTCAGGTGGCAAGCAGCTTGACGTGGGGCGTTATCCTCTGGGCCGGGTGTGCTGCGATCTTCGCGTTGCTGCTGCTGCCGATCGTCGGCCTGGCCGTCCGCAGCCGCCGCTTCTGGTGCCCCCGGGCCCAGCGGGAGGTCGAGGTGGAGTTCGAGGCGCGCGGGCTGATCGGGTTTCGGCGGGCCGTGGCCGTACGGAGCTGCAGCTTGTTCGACCCGCCGACGGATGTGCGCTGCGAGCGCTCCTGCCTCGATCGCGAGGTGAGAGAGCGCGTGCCGACGACACCACCTCGACCGTGGAGAAGGCCATGATCGAGCGACGCCGGCGCCTCCACCGCGCCGCTAGGGCGCCTCGACGACGCCGGCCGTGAGGAGCGAGGTGATCCGCGCTTCGTCGTAGCCGAGGAGATTCGCGAGCACGTCGCGCGTGTGCTCGCCCACGCGATACGGGGCCGGCCCCTGCGGGTGGACCGGCCGGCCGTCGAGATGATAGGGGCTGGCGGTCACGCGCACGCTGCCGCGCCCGGGATGCGGCACGAGCGGGAAGAAGGCCCTCTCGGCCAGGTGGGGCGCCGCGATCACCTCCGCCGGGTGCAGAACCGGCGCGCAGGGGACGCGCGCCTTGTCGAGCACCTCGAGCGCGCCTTCGACGCTCGCAAAGCCGTCGAGCCATCCGCCGATGACCTCGCGGAGAGCCCGCCAGTTCTTGCGGCGCCCCTCCGCCGTCGCGAAGCGGGCATCGCCCGCCACGTCCGGGCGTTGCATCACCGTGAGCAGCCTCGGCCACAGCTCAGGCCCGCCGCCGATCTGGAATGCCAGATAGCGGTCACCGATCTTGTGGACCACCATGTTGGGCCGCGGATTGCCGTGCTCCTCGCCGCCGTTGAGAACCGATCCGAAGGTCACGCTGTCCGAGGCCACCAGCGCCTCCAGCATGGAGACGTCGAGATGGGCGCCGCGTCCCGTGCGCGCCCGCCGCCAGAGCGCGCCCAGGATGGCGGCGGCGGCGTGAGTCGCGGCGAGCATGTCGGCCGCCTGGAGGTTCGAGGCGCGCGGGCTCGCCTCGTCGCCCTGCTCGAGGTGCATGAGGCCGGAGATGGCGTTGGTGATGTGCGCGAAGGCCGGGCGGAGCCGCCAGGGACCGGTCTGGCCGAAGCCAGAGATGGAGCAGTAGACGATGTCGGGTTTCACCAGGCGGACGGCGGCGTAGTCGCAGCCGAGTCGCCCGACCACGCCCGGTGTGAAGTTCTCGATGCAGACGTCGGCGTGGCGGGCGAGGTCGAGGACCACGCGGAGGCCCTCGGGGCGTGAGAGGTCCACCGCCACGCTCTCCTTGCCGGCATTGACGCGGACAAAGTAGGTGCTCTGGTCCTCGCGGCCGGGCTCGAGCTGATGCGGGTTGTGGCGCGTCTCCTCGCCCGGACCCGTGCGCTCGATCTTGATGACGCGCGCGCCCATGTCGGCCAGGAGACGGGTGCAGTAGGGCCCTGCGAGGACGCGGGTGAGGTCGAGGACCAGCAGACCGCTCAGCGGGCGGGAGTCATCCGGCACGGCGGGGGGCACCGTGTCAGGCCAGGAAGTCGCGGCAGAGCGCTTCCCACATGGTCGCGGACAGCCGGAGGCTCTCGGTGTCGATGCGCTCGTTGTTGCCGTGGAACATCAGCGGGTACTCGGCGTAGGGGATGCGGCGGGAGTGCAGCGCGAATCCGTAGGACGGCACGCCTTTCCATCGGAAGAAGCGCGCGTCGGTGGCGCCGCCGGTGAGCCGCGGAATGATCCTGCTCCCGGGCACGAGCGCCTGCGTCACGCGGGACAGCGCCGCCGCGAGCGGCGTGTCGAGCGGGGTCCGCGAGCCCTCCTGGCCGCGCGGCGTCTCGATCTCCACGCGCGAGGCGAGATCGCCCAGCGCTTCCTTCAGCATGGCGTCAACGTCGAGAGGGCTGACGCCCGGCAGGGCGCGGACGTCGATGTCGATCGCGATGCGGTCGGGGATGACGTTAATCTTGGACCCTCCGTGGACCACGTTGGGCGAGAAGGTCGTGTGCGTGCTGGCGTGGGCCATGCGCGCCAGCCCCAGCGGCTCGAGATGCCGCGCGGCGTCCAGGACCCGGGCCGGATCGGTCAGCGCCGCCTCGAGCTCCTTGGGCAGCTCGAGCTCGGCGACGTAGCGGCGCCACTCGTCGAGGATGATCGCCTTGGGCTGGTACTGTGCCACGCGCCGCACCACCTCAGCCGCGGTGACCAGGGCGTTGTCGGTGCGGAAGGGCATGGAGCCGTGGCCGGGCGTGCCCTTGACCAGGAGCCGCCGCCAGTTGACGCCCTTCTCGCCGACCGTCACAGGCAGCTTGATGCCGGAGGCCGCGGGGATGGGCACGCCGCCACTCTCCGTGATCACGTAGTCCGCCTTGACGGCGTCGAACCTCTCGCGCGTCACGTAGCTGGCGCCGTAGATGCTGCCGGCCTCCTCGTCGGCGACGGCGAGGTAGATGAGCGTGCCGCGCGGCGTGAAGCCGCTCTTCGCGAGCCGCCGGGTGGCCACGGCCATCGTCGAGGTGATGTTGAGCATGTCGGTCGCCCCGCGGCCCCAGACCACGCCGTCCACGACATCGGCGGCGAAGGGGTCGCGCTCCCAGCCGGACGGATTGACCGGCACCACGTCGGTGTGCCCCATGAGCAGGAGCGTCGGCGCCTTGGGGTCGCTGCCTTGGATGCGCGTGATGAGGCTCTCGCGGCCGGGCGCGGCGGCGTGGCGCTCGAACGACAGTCCCGAGCCCGCGAAGTAGGACTCCAGCGCGTCGGCGTTGCGGTCCTCGTGACCCGAGGCGGGCGTGCCGTCGTTCACGCAGGCGTTCCTGATGAGGGTGCGCAGCAGCTCGGTCGCCTCGGTCTCGAGAGTCTTGTCCTCGGTCACGGGATCTCCTCTGTCAGTGACTGCCTGCGAGCCGCGAGAGCGTGGCGTCGGCCTCGGCGACCAGCCGCTCGACCACCTCGCGCGCAGGGACGATCTCGCTGATGAGCCCCGCGCTCTGGCCACAGGCGGCGTGCCCGTTCTCGACATCGCCCTCCTCGCGCGCCCGGATCGCGGCGGGAAATCCGACGCGCTGGGCCTGAAGCGGGAAGGGCAGGATCTCCGCGGTGCGCTTCTCCCACTCACGAGTGAAGTCGTTGCGGATGGCGCGGCAGGGCTTTCCGGTGGCGCCGCGGTGCACCACGGTCCCTTCCTCGTCGATCGCGACGATCTTCTTCTTGTAGTTGTCGTGGCCGTGGGCCTCGTGCGTGGCGATGAAGCGCGTCCCGATCCAGACGCCCACAGCGCCCAGCGCCAGCGCCGCGGCGAGCCCGCGACCGTCGGCGACGCCGCCCGCCGCCACCACGGGCACCGGTGCCACCGCGTCCGCCACCGCGGGGATCAGCACCATGCCGCCGATCCGGCCCGTGTGCCCGCCGGCCTCGTGCCCCTGCGCGATGACCACGTCCACGCCGTTTGCCGCGTGGTCGCGTGCCTGCTTGACGTTGCCGCAGAGGGCCATGACCTTGATGCCGAGCCGGTGGGCCTGGGCGGTGACAGGTCCGGGGTTGCCGAGGCCGGCGATGAGCACCGGCACGCGCTCCTCGAGGGCGACGTCGGTCCAGCCCTTGACCTGGTCGGTGAACTGCGCCGTCTCCTCGCCCACGGTGCGGATCGTCGCGAAGAGGATGTCCACACCGAAGGGCTCCGCCGTCAGGTCGCGCACGCGGCGGATCTCTTCGCGCAGATGCTCGGGCGTCCCGTGGGCCGCGGCGATGACGCCGAGGCCGCCGGCCGCGGAGACGGCAGACGCGAGCGAGGAGCGGGCGACGAAGGCCATGCCAGCCTGGCAAATGGGATAGCGGATCCCGAGGAGGTCGCAGAGCGGCGTGTGAAGCGGAGCGCGTGTCTTCGTGTTCATGGGCGTGTCCTCTCGCGGTTGGCGTGCGGCGGCCACTATCGCACGCGGCGCTGCCGGCGGCAATCAGGGAGCCGGCCGGGCCGGCGGTCAGGCCGGATTCGTCGCGGCTACTGCTCCGCTTAGCCCTTCAGCAGCTCCTCGGCGATGCGTTTGACGTCGCCGGCCTCGACCTGGCCCTTGTGCGTCTTCATGATGTCGCCGACGAGGCGCCCGACCTGCTTGGCCTCGGTGATGCCGAGGGCGGCGAGACGCTCTTTGACGAGCGCCCGCACCGCCGCCTCCTCCATGCCCTTCGGCAGGTAGCTTTCGCAGAACTCCTGCTCGAACCTGAGGCGCGCGGCCTGCTCGGCCCCGCGCTCGCCGAGCTTGTCGTACTCCGCGATGGCCTTTTGGAGCTGCTTGCGGTAGGCGCCGATGACGTCGAGGACGAGTGCGTCGTCGATCTGGACGACGTCCGCCGTGCGGCCGTCCTTGTCCTTGATGGCCTGCGTGAGCCGGTTGGTCAGCTCGTCTTCCAGTGCCATGGACTCGCCGCGGCCGGGGCCCTAGGCCGGATTATGCGCGAACAGACGCCCACCCTCACCCCAGCCCTCTCCCTCGCCGAGGGAGAGGGAGCCATTTCGATCCCCTCGCCCCCGAAGGGGGAGAGGGTCAGGGTGAGGGGGCGCACAGGACACGGGAACGGCGTTCATGAATAGTTCACGCTAGGCCGTGGACGCGGCCACGGTGCCCGCCTTGACGCGGAACGCGAAGACGATCACTGCGATGCCGGCAGCGATGGTGATGATCCCGAGCGTCGGGACATAGGCGAGCATGCCCATCACCGGATGAGTCACGAGGAAGATCCCGATGATCAGCTGGACCAGGCCGAGCAGCGATCCGCCCCAGGAGATGCCGCCCTTGACGCCGGTGATGATGTTCGTGACGCCGTTGAAGATCGCGGCAATGGCGAGGAGGTAGAAGCCGAATGCGATGGTCACGATCGTGCCGAGGATCGGGTGCGCCATGATGATCACGCCCGCCGCGATGCTGAGGATGCCGCCGAAGATGCGCCAGCCGCGGTGCGGGTGATCGCCGTGACGGAGCCCTGTCACGAGGTCGATGACGCCGCCCACCACCCAGAAGACCGCCATGATCTGGACCAGCAGGATGGCGGTGACGGCGGGCTGGAAGAGCAGGAAGAGTCCCAGGATGACCCACGCCACGCCCCATACGAGGAGGAGCACCCAGCCGTGGGATTGCGGGGTCGCCATGATCGTCCCCTCCGTGCTCGTGGTGGTGGGGCGTGAGTCCGGCGGGAGTATAGCATGCGGCCGTGTCCTTGACAGGCAGCGGCGCGAGCGGTTCAATAGCGCGGTCGTCTGCATTCCCCCTATTTGAAGGAGAGTGACGTGCGTGAGAACACGTTGAGAACCATCTGGAAGCGCGGCGAGGCCGCCGTCAACGGGTGGCTGTCCATTCCCTCGAGTTTCTCGGCCGAGGTGATGGCCCACCAGGGTTTTGACTCGCTGACCGTGGACATGCAGCACGGCGTGGTGGACTACCAGGCCGGCGTGAGCATGCTCCAGGGCATCTCGACCACCGGCGTCATCCCGCTGGCGCGCGTGCCGTGGAACGACCCGTCGCGCCTCATGAAGATCCTGGACGCCGGCGCCTACGGCGTCATCTGCCCCATGGTCAACACCCGCGAGCAGGCGGAGGCGCTCGTCCAGGCCTGCAAGTACCCGCCGCGCGGCTTCCGCAGCTGGGGGCCGGTGCGTGCCAGCCTCTACATGGGGGTGGACTACGGCGACCGCGCCAACGACGACGTCATCGTGATGCCGATGATCGAGACGGCCGAGGCGCTCAAGAACCTGGACGACATCCTGAGCGTGCCGGGAGTGGACGCGGTCTACGTCGGGCCGTCCGATCTCTCGCTGGCGCTCGGCTGCAAGCCGCGGCTCGACCAGACGGACGCGCCCATCGTGGAGGCGCAGCACGCCATCGTCGAGGCGTGCAAGAAGCACGGCGTCATCGCGGGCATACACAACGCGACAGCCGCCTACGCCGTCAAGATGATCGCCGACGGCTACCAGTTCGTCACGCTCGCGAGCGACAGCCGCTTCATGGCCGCCAAGGCCGCCGAGGAAGTCGGAGTCGTCCGAAAGACGGGGACGAAGGGCGGAAAGCTCCCGGCCTACTAGACATGCCGCCAACGAAGCAGCTGGGCCTTTTTCAGCCGCCTGATGCTCTTTGATGGGGCGCTGCTCGATAGGGCGCGCGCGAATCTTGCCGCCTTCGACCGGCGGGCCGTGGCCACCGAGGGGCGCAAGGCCGCGGCGGTGGCCCTGGTGCTGCTGCCCGACGAGGAAGGGCGCGGCTGCTTCCTGCTGACCAAGCGCGCGCCGACGCTGCGCTCGCACACGGGGCAGTGGGCGCTGCCCGGCGGGCGGATGGACGCGGGGGAGAGCCCGGCACGCGCGGCGCTTCGCGAGCTCGACGAGGAAGTCGGGCTCAAGCTCGGCGCCGGGACGGCGCTCGGGCTGCTCGACGACTACCCGACGCGCTCGGGGTTCGTCATCACGCCCGTCGTCTTCTGGGCCGACGATCCCGGCACGCTCGCGCCGAACCCGGCCGAGGTGGCACGGGTGCACCTCGTGCCGCTCGAAGTTCTCGACGCTCCAGGCGTGCCGCGCTTCGTCAGCATCCCGGAGAGCGACAGGCCGGTCATCCAGCTCCCCATCCTCGGCAGCCTCATCCACGCCCCGACGGCGGCAGTGATCTTCCAGATGCGCGAGGTCGTCAGCCACGGCCGCCCGACGCGCGTGGATCATCTCGAACAGCCCGTGTGGGCGTGGCGGTAAGCCCGCCCCTCGGAAGAGACCCCGCCCCTGCGAGGAGGCAAAGGTCATGGGAAAGCTCGACGGAAAAGTCGCGATCGTGACGGGCGGCGGCACGGGTATCGGGCGCTCCACGGCGCTGATGCTGGCCGCCGAAGGCGCGCGCGTCGTCGTCACTGGCAGGCGCAGGCCGCCTCTCGAGGAGGTCGTGGCCGAGATCACCAAGGCCCACGGCAAGGCGATGGCGCGCGAGGTGGACGTCGCAAAGCCAGCTCAAGGCCGGGCGCTGGCCGAGTGGGTCGGCAAGGAGCTCGGGCGCGTGGACATCCTCGTCAACAACGCCGGGCACTCGAGCAAGGCACGGAACGTCCGCTGGGTCGGGCAGGAGGAGTGGGAGGCCGTGATCGGCGTCAACCTGACGGGGGTTTTCGCACTGACCCAGGCCGTGCTCCCAGGCATGATCGAACGGGGCGGCGGCACCATCGTCACGGTCGGCTCGGTCGCCGCGATGCGGCCGGGGCTCATCGGCGGCGCGCCCTACGGCGCGGCCAAGGCGGGCGTGCTCAACCTCATGGGCCACATCCACACCGTGCTCCGCGACAAGGGCATCCGCGCGACCACCGTGATGCCGGCCGAGGTGGACACGCCCATCCTCGAGAACCGGCCGCTGCCGCCCGACGCCGCCGCGCGCGTCACCATGATGCAGCCGGAAGACGTGGCGGCGGCCATCCTCATGTGCGTGACGCTGCCGGAGCGAACCGTGGTCGAGGAGATCGTGCTGAGCCCGACGCGGACCCGTGATCAGACGCGCGACATCCAGATCGCGCGGGATCTCGGAGCGACACCGGGAGCGAAGTAGCGCAGAATGCGGGAACGGCGCTCTTGAAGACCTCACGCTAACTGCGGTAGTCGCGGTGCCAGAGCTCGAGGTATTCGACGGCGTTCCGGCGGATGTCCTCGAGCTCCGCTTCGTCCATCTTCCTGACGGGCTTGGCGGGCACGCCCATGACGAGCCAGCCCGCGGGCACCACCTTGCCGGGCGGCACGACCGCGCCCGCGCCGACCTGGGCGCCCTCCTCCACCACGGCGCCCGTCAACACCACGGCGCCGATGCCGATCCGCACGTTGTCCATGATGGTGCAGGCGTGGACGACGCAGCGGTGGCCGATGGTGACGTTGGCGCCCACGATGCAGGGGAACTGGGGCGTCACGTGGAGGACGGAGTTGTCCTGGACATTGGAGTTGCGCCCGAGCGTGACGTAGTTGTCCTGGTCGCCCCTGAGGACGGTCAGCGGCCAGACGCTTGCGCCTTCCTCGATGGTGACGTCGCCGATGACCTGGGCGGAGGGATCGACGAAGGCGCCTGGATGAACGCGCGGCGTGCGGCCGGGGACGCTCCTGATCATGCTCGGGCGCCTAGTTCCCCGTCCAGCGCGGCTTCCGCTTCTCGAGGAAGGCGCTCATGCCCTCCCGGAAGTCCGCGCTGGTGTAGGTGAGTGAGATCAGGTCCTCCCCGCCCTCCAGGCGGCGCCGCTCCTGGATGCGCCGCACGGCCTCTTTGGTGACCCTCAAAGTAATCGGCGCGTACGAGGCGACCTCCTCGGCGACGGCCTTGACCCGCGCCTCGATCTCGGCCGCCGGCACGATCTCGTGGATGAAGCCGGCGGCGCGCGCCTCCTCGGCCGTGATGAGCCGCGCGCGCATGATCATCTCCTTGACCCGCGAGGGGCCGAAGAGCTCCACACACCGCGAGTAGTTCTCCATCGAGAGACAATTGCCCAGCGTGCGCGCGATGGGAAAGCCGAAGCTCGACTCCGGCGTGGCGATCCTGATGTCGCAGACGGCGGCGATGGCGAAGCCCCCGCCCACGGCGTAGCCCTCGATCTGCGCGATCACGGGCTTGCCCACGCGCTCGAGCCGGCCCGTTCGCCGCTCGCCGTCACGCTCGTACTGGATCCCGTCCGCGGCGGTCTTGAAGGTCTTGAACTGGCCGATGTCGGTGCCGGCCACGAAGGCTTTGCCCCCGGCGCCGCGCAGCACCAAGGCCCGGACGGAGTCGTCGGCGTCCACCTCTTCGCAGGCCTGGTAGAGCCGCTCGTACATGTTCCACGTCAGCGCGTTGCGGGCTTCGGGTCGGTTGAAGGTCAGCGTCACCACGGACCCGTCGCGGGTGACGAGGACTTCGTTCTGTTCCGGTGTATTGGTTGCCACGGTCTGGACCTCCGGTCTTGAGGATCGCCGCATCGTAGCACGGCTGACGCGGCGTCGCAGAGCGGGTGACTGATAGTGCGAGTCGAGACTGAGCCGTGACGGGCTAAGTGCGCGTGCCTTCAAGCCTGAGTCGTCGGCACGAGTCCTGCGCTCTTGAGCGGGCAAACGGGTCTTGGCGCTCCAGCGCGATAGAGAGCTCGAGCACCCCGCCGTTCCCCGCCCGGTGCGCTATACTCCGGCTCCTGGAGCTCGAGCCGCAGCGACCCTATCGCTCGGAGGAATCGTCGGTGAAGCTGCTCCGCATCACGCTCGCGTCGGCCCTTCTCTTCGCGAGCGCGACGGAGGCCTTCGCTCTCGGTAAGTCACCTCCGCCAGAGTCACCGCCGAAGGCGGCAGCGCAATCCACATCAGCGGCCCCGGCCGCCGGCAAGCCCGCGGCCTCCGCGCCGCCCGTCCTCCAGCCGGCGCAGCCCGTCATTGCGGTGCCCGAAATCCCCGTGCAGGCCGATAAGCTCCTGACTGCCCTCCGGGCGCTCGAAGATCGCGTGGCGCCCAGCCGCGCCGTTCTCCATATAGAAGCCGGGCTTCCGGCGATGACCCAGCGCATTCGTGACGCTCAGGTCGAGACGAAAGGACAGCTGGAGGTGGAGTCGTCGTGGACGGAGCTGACCAACCTGGCCGACCTCTGGGCCGGCATCCAGGGCGAGCTCCGCGGATGGGCCGACCAGCTGAGGGCCCAGGCGACGGACGTCGGGACGGTCCTCGATCAGCTCGAGGCCCTCGCCGATACCTGGACGCGCACCCGGGAGGAGGCGCGCCGTGCGAAGGCGCCGGCCGCCTTGCTCAAGCGTACCGACGATGCGCTCAGCGCGATCGAGGCGACCCGAGCCCTCGCCTCGGCCCGCCGGGCGGCGCTCCTGACGTTGCAGGTGAAAGCTGGTGAGCAGCTGGCAGTGGTGGAGGAAGGATCCACGCGGGTCGCGCGCGCCATGGCCGTGGAGATGTCCACGCTTCTCGAGCGCGAGCGGCCGACGGTGTGGCAAGCCTGGCGCGAAGGACCAGCCCTGGCCGAGCTGCCGGCGCGCGCGCGAGAGTCAGCGACTCCGCAGCTGGGTGTGCTGGCACGCTTCGCCGCTGAACGTTCCCGGGGCGCGGGGGCCCACGCCGCCGTGCTGGCGGCGCTCGTGATATTCGCACTGGCGGCGCGTCGGCAGATCCGCGGGTGGGAGGCGGCCGGCAGCTCCGATCCCCTGCTCCGCGTCTTCGATATGCCGGTATCGACCGCTCTGATCGTGGCGCTGCTGCTGACCAGCTCGCTCTACGAGAGACCGCCGATGATCGCGCTGAACGTGCTCGGGATCATCATCCTCGTGCCGGTGGTGCGTATTCTGGGCAGGATGACGAAGCCGGCGCCGACCGGGGCGATCTGGCTCGTCGTGATCCTCTTCCTTCTCAGCCGGCTCCGCGACGTCGCCCTGCTGAGCACGCCGGTCCTCGAGCAGTACGTGGTCCTGCTGATGAACGCCGGAGCCGCGGCGGGGCTCGTGTGGCTCTGGCGTCGACGGGCGCTCGTCGTCGGGGGCTACAAGGTACCGGAGTCGCTCGCGTGGCTCGCGATGGGCATGCTCGTGGTCTCGCTCGTGCTCGGGGCGTTCGGGTTCATGCGGCTGTCGCGACTCCTCGGCGGAGGTGTCCTGCGCAGCGCGTACACGGCTCTCGAGCTCTACACAGCGGCGCTGGTCGCGCTGGCGGTGTTCGCGTACCTGCTTCGAGTCTGGCCGCTCGCGCGGCTGCACATGGTGGCGAGCCATCGGCTGCTGTTCGAGCGCCGGGCATCGGTCCTGCTCTTCTGGGCCGTCACCCTGCTCTGGCTCGCCGCCACGCTCCGCTGGTTCTCCCTGCTGGATCCCGCCGAAAGGCTCGCGCTCGCCGTGCTGGACTACCGCGTCGCTCGAGGCTTCGTCAGCCTCTCGATGGGCGACGTCCTCGCGCTCGTGGCGACGATCTGGCTCGCTTTCCTCGTCTCGCGCTTCGTGCGCTTCGCCCTCGAGGAGGACGTCTACCCGCGCGTGCCGCTGGGGCGCGGCCTGCCGTACGCGATTTCGAGTCTGCTCCACTACGCCATCCTGCTGCTCGCTTTCCTCGCGGCCGTCGGTGCGATGGGCGTGGATCTCAACCGCGTCACGCTCCTCACGGGCGCCTTCGGCGTGGGCGTCGGCTTCGGGCTCCAGACCATCGTGAACAACTTCGTCTCCGGCATCATCCTGCTGCTCGAGCGGCCCATCCAGGTCGGCGACGCGATCCAGATGACCGATCTCGATGGTGAAGTCCGGCGGATCGGGATCCGTTCCACGACGGTCCACACCTGGCGGGGCGCCGAAGTCATCGTGCCGAACGCGACGCTGATCTCGGGCAACCTGACCAACTGGACGCTGTCCGACCGTACGCGACGGTTCGAGCTGGCGGTCGGCGTCGCCTACGGCAGCGATCCCCAGCGCGTGATCGAGGTGCTCCGCGAGGCCACGGCGTCGGTGCCCGGCGTGCTCGCCGAGCCGGGGCCGGTCGTGCTCTTCGAGAGCTTCGGCGACAGCGCGCTCAACTTCGAGGTCCGCGCCTGGACGGCCCGCTTCGAGGAGTGGGCCGCGGTCCACAGCCAGGTGGCGGTCGCCGTGAACGCGGCGCTCAAGGCGGCGGGCATCGAGATACCGTCTCCCCAGCGCGACGTCACCCTCCGCTTCCCGATCCCAGAGGAGACCTAGCCGGTGGCTCCACCCGCCCGCACCGTCGGCATCGTGGGGCTCGGCTTCGGCCGCGCCCACATCCCCGCCTTCCAGTCGCAGGGTTGCGAGGTCGTAGCGGTCTGCCAGCGGGACCAGGCCGTCGCGCGCAAGGTCGCCGAGCGCTACGGCGTCCCGCGCGTCTTCGAGCAATGGGAGAAGATGCTCGAGCAGGCCCGCCCCGACATCGTCGTGATCGCCGCCCCGCCCGCGCTGCACCGGGCCATCGCCGTCGAGGCCCTTGCCGCCGGCGCGCACGTGCTCTGCGAGAAGCCGCTCGCGATGGACGCCGCCGACGCGCGCGCCATGGTCGAGGCGGCCCGGCGCGCGGGGCGCACCGCCATGACCAGCTTCAACTGGCGCTTCCCGGCGGCGATGCAGCGGCTGCACGCCATGGTCGAGGCCGGCTTCCTCGGCCGGATCTTCCACGTCAACGTGCGCTGGCTCGGGGCTCGCTGGGCCGACGAGGAAGCCCCGACAACTTGGCGCATGGATCGCGCCCAGGCGGGGCACGGCGCGATGGGTGACATGGGGGTGCACGCGATCGACCTCGTCCGGTGGAGCTTCGGCGAGTTCACGCGGCTCACGGCCCAGGCGGGCATCGCGTACCCGTCGCGCGTCGTTCCCGGAACCGGCAAGACGGTCGACGCCGAGGACTACTGCGCCGTGACGGCCGAGCTGGTCTCCGGCGCCCAGGTAAGCCTGTTCACGAGCCGCGTCGCGCGCGGCACGAGCGAGCAGACGCTCGAGGCCTATGGCACGGACGGGGCGCTCCAGTACCGGCTCGACCGGCAGATGCCCCGCTGGTGGCGGGGCGAGCTGAGGGCCGCGCCGAAGGGAAGCGGATTTGCGCCCGTCAAGACGCCGGCCGGGGTGCCGAAGAGCGCCGGGGAGGGGGACGCCATGGAGGTCGTCGGCAAGACGACCATCGCGCCGCTCGTGAAGCGCTTCCTCGCCGCTACCCGCAAGGGGCAGAGCCCGTCGCCGTCCTTCGAGGACGGTATGCGATCCCAGGCCGTGCTGGACGCGGTCCTCGAGTCCATTGCGTCCGGCGGCCGGATGGTGTCTATTTAGGGCACACACTCACGACCCTGGGAGGACTTCCGATGGAATTCGAATACTCGAAGAAGACAAAGATGTACATGGAGCAGGTGACGGACTTCATGGGCAAGCACATCTACGCCGCCGAGCCCGTCTTCCAAGAGCAGCTCAACCAGGGGCCGACCCGCTGGCAGGTGCCGCCCATCATGGAAGAGCTCAAGGCCAAGGCGCGCGAGCGCGGGCTCTGGAACCTCTTCCTGCCGGAGAGCGAGCGCGGCGCCGGCCTGACCAATCTCGAGTACGCGCCCCTCTGCGAGATCATGGGCCGCTCTCCCATCGCACCGGAAGCCTTCAACTGCTCGGCCCCCGACACCGGAAACATGGAGACCATCGAGCGGTACGGGTCGCCGGAGCAGAAGAAGGAGTGGTTGCAGCCGCTGCTCGAAGGCAAGATCCGCTCGGCCTTCGCAATGACCGAGCCCCGGGTCGCGTCGTCGGATGCGACCAATATCGAGTCCTCGATCACGCGGGACGGCGACTCCTACGTGATCAACGGGCTCAAGTGGTGGACCTCGGGCATCGGCGATCCGCGCTGCAAGGTCCTCATCCTCATGGGCAAGACGGACGCGAAGAACCCGGACAAGTACAAGCAGCAGTCCATGATCCTCGTCCCGCGCGACGCCCCCGGCATCACGGTCGTCCGCATGCTGACCGTGTTCGGCTTCGACGACGCCCCCCACGGCCACGGGGAAGTCCTCTTCGAGAACGTGCGGGTGCCCGTCTCCAACATGCTGCTGGGCGAGGGCAGGGGCTTCGAGATCGCGCAGGGACGGCTCGGGCCCGGGCGCATCCACCACTGCATGCGCCAGATCGGCGTCGCCGAGCGCGCGCTGGAGCTGATGTGCCGGCGGTCGACCAAGCGCATCGCGTTCGGCAAGCCGCTCGCGGACAACGACATCACGCTCGAGCGCATCGCGCAGTCGCGCATCGAGATCGACCAGGCGCGACTCCTCGTGCTGCACGCGGCTTACATGATGGACACGGTGGGCAACAAGGCCGCTCGGCAGGCCATCGCCGAGATCAAGGTCGCCGTGCCCAACATGACGCTGGCCGTGGTCGAGCGCGCCATGCAGCTCCACGGAGGCGGCGGCGTCAGCCAGACGTTCCCGCTGGCCTCCATGTGGGCGCACTCGCGCACGCTCCGCTTCGCCGATGGCCCGGACGAAGTGCACCGGCGCCAGATAGGCCGCCTCGAACTCCGCAAGCACGCGTAACAGTCTCCCCCTCACGCTACCCTCTCCCCCTCACCCTACCCTCTCCCCCACTGGGGGAGAGGGAGCCAAGACGAAACCCTCTCCCCCTCGACGGGGGAGAGGGCCGCATTGCGAGCCGAGACGCTCGCCTCGAGCGGTGAGGCGAGGCCTGAGTTTGATGAGGGGAGCTAGAACTGCAGGATCGCGACCCCCGCTACCGTCACGAGGGTTCCAGTGACCGCGCGCGTGGTCAGGCGCTCTCCGAGGAAGATCAAGCCGAGCGGGATGGCGAAGAGCGGCGCCGTCGAGGACAGCACCGCGGCGACGGCCACGTCGGCCAGCTTGACGCCCGTGACGAAAAGGACCGAGCTCACCGCGGTGACCGCGCCCAGAAGCGCGACGCGCGCCAGCACGCCTCGGTTCACGCCCGCGATCTGGGACGGAGCGCCCCAGCCCCACGGCGTGGCCAGGAGCAAGAGGCCGGCGAGGGGCAGCCTGACGGCCTGAGCCGTGACGGCGTCGAGCGACCCCATGGCGGGCTTGAGCACGAGCAGAGAGACGGCCCAGGCGCCGGCGGCGGCCGTCGCCGCGGCCAGGCCCAGCCGGGTGTGCCCCCGGCGCGAGCCGTCGGCGGGGCGCGTCAGGACTATGAGCGCGAGCCCCGAGAGCGTCACGAGCGAGCCGGTGACGACTCTGGCGGTGATGGGCTCGTCGAGGAAGACCGCGGCCAGGATTGCCCCCATGAGCGGGTAGGTCATGGACACCGTCATGGCGCGCGCCAGGCCCAGGAAGCGCGCGCTCTCGAAGAACAGGACGTCGCCCACCGCGATGGCCAGCACGATGGAGACGGCGAGCAGCGCGAAGGTGCCCGCCGACATGCCGCCCAGCTTGGCGAGCCCGCCCACGGCCAGCACCCAGACCAGGATCAGCCCGCCGCCCATCAGCGAGCGCAGCACGCTGACGATGACCGAGGACAGCGGCGGGGAGACGGTGCGGACGAGGAGGCTTGTCACCGCCCAGGTCAGTGCGGAGCCCAGCGCGCAGAGCGCGCCTGCTGCCTGCGGGGAGAGGAAAGTCACGCTGGTTGGTTACGATACCAGACGCCGTATTATGCGCTAAGGTATTGGGCCGATGGCTCCCTCCGATCCACGCGCTGAGTTGAGCGTGCTCGAGAGCATTCAGCGGCGGGTGCTCTGGCTCGCCGCGCTCGCCGTGCATCACGCCAACACGCGCCCCAACCCCGACGGCACCAAGGTCGGCGGCCACCAACCCTCGTCCTCGTCCGTGGTCACCCTCATGACCGCGCTCTACTTCGGCGCGCTTCGGGCGGGCGACGTGGTCGCGACGAAGGCCCACGCCTCGCCCGTGCTGTACGCGATCGAGTATCTCCGCGGCCGTCTCAATGCCGACGATCTTCGGAGCCTCCGAGTGCTGGGCGGGCTCCAGGCCTATCCGAGCCGCAGGAAGAACCCCTCCATCATCGATCTCTCGACGGGCTCCATGGGGCTGGGCGCGGTGACGGCGACGTTCGCCGCGCTGGCGGGACGCTATATCAGCGATCACTGGGGCCCGCGCCCCCCGGGCCGCTTCATCGCAATGGTGGGGGACGCCGAGCTGGACGAGGGCAATGTATGGGAGTCGCTCCTCGAGGAGCACGTGGCAGGGCTGGGCAATCTCCTCTGGATCGTGGACATCAACCGCCAGAGCCTCGACCGCGTGACCCCCGACGGCCGGCGGCGCCAGATCGCTGAATGGTTCGGCGCGGCCGGCTGGCGCGTCATCGAGCTACGGTGGGGGCGACAGCTCCAGGCCCTCTTCGCCAGGCGCGGTGGGGATCGCCTCCGGGCGCGCCTCGAGACGATGGCGAACGCGGAGTACCAGGCCCTCCTGCGGCGTCCCGCAGGCATGGTGAGGAAGGCGCTCGTCACGACGCCCGGCGGGCAGGTGGACGGAGCGCTGGACCGCGCCCTGGGAAATCTCTCTGACGAGGCGCTGGCCGCCGCCGTCGCCGACGTGGGAGGGCATGATCTCTCGCTGATTCTCGACGCCCTCGAGGAGGCCGGAAAAGAGCGCGAGAGGCCGTGCGTCATCCTGGCGCAAACCATCAAAGGCTGGGGACTGCCGCTGGCGGGCGATCCCATGAACCACGGAGCGCTGCTCACCGCGGCGCAGATGGAAACGTTGCGCGAATCGCTGGGAGTGCCCGCGGGCGCGGAGTGGGATGCGTTCCCGGAGTCGAGCTCCGAGTCGCGCTGGATCAGTAGCCGTCCCGCGCCGTTCTCGATGCCCGCGCTGCACGGCGAGGCGATCGTCATTCCGGAGAGCCTCGACGAGAGCTATCCGGCGCAGGCCTCGAGCCAGGAGGCCTTCGGCCGCGCCCTTGGTAAGCTCGCCCGCCTGCCCGCAGGCGAGCGCATCGTCACGCTCTCCGCCGACTGCGCCGTGACGACGCACCTGGCCGGGTGGATCAATCGCAAGGGCGTCTGGGCGCCGCAGGCGAGGCCCGACTACTTCGCGGAGACGCCGCAGGCCGTGCAGTGGAAGCAGTCACCCGCGGGACGGCACGTGGAGCTGGGCATTGCCGAGCACAACCTGTTCCTGGCGCTGAGCGCCTTCGGCCTCTCGCGCGAGCTCTTCGGCGTGCCGCTCCTGCCCATCGGCACGCTCTACGACCCGTTCATCACGCGCGGCCTGGACGCCCTCTACCACGCGCTCTACGCCGGCGGGAAGTTCATCGTGGTGGCGACGCCCTCGGGAGTGAGCCTCTCGCCGGAGGGCGGGGCGCACCAGTCCGTCATCACGCCGGGCATCGGCATCGCGCTGCCCGGCATCGCGTACTACGAGCCCGCGTTCGCGCTCGAAGTCGAATGGGTGCTGCTGGAGGCACTGCGCTCGATCCTCGACCGCGCGGCAGGAGAGAGCTTTTACCTGCGGCTGTCCACCAAGCCCGTGGACCAGTCTCTGGCAAAGCCACCGAGCCCGGAGTATCGAAGCGCCGTGCTAAGAGGCGCCTACCGTCTCATCGACGCGCGCGGCGAGCCCGGCTGGGATCCCGAGGCCAATGCCGTCCATCTCTTTGCCGCGGGCGTCATGGTGCCGGAAGCGGTGGAAGCGACGCGCACTCTCCGCGCGGAGGGCGTCCTCGCCAACCTCTTTGTCGTGACGAGCCCGGACAGGCTCTACCGGGGCCTTCGCGCCCCGCGCCCCTACCTCGAGGAGCTGGTGACAGGCGAGGAGGAAGGCGTGCCCGTCGTCTCAGTCCTCGACGGCCACTCTCACGGCCTGTCATTCCTGGGCTCAACGCTCGGCGTCCCGCAACTCGCGCTCGGCGTGGACCACTTCGGCCAGTCGGGAAGCCGCCGCGACCTCTACGCCCACTACGGCATCGACGCCCTCGCCATCGCGCGCGCCGCCCTCACCCTGCTGGGGCGCGCTCGCTAGCCCTGGACTATTGCTGAGCGCGTTCTTGCCATTGGAAACACCCCCTCCGGCGGCGAGGGGACCCGCATGACTCCCTCTCCCTCTGTGGTGTCGGCTGGATGCCGTGCTTGGGCTGCCTTCTCATGTGGCCCCCAGCGAGGCGATGGCGACATGACCGCCCATCGCTTGTCCGTGGATGATCGTCCACCGCGGCCGGCCGACCTCACGGATGAAGAGATCCCGAACCTGCAGCGTGTCCTCCAGGAACCAGTCCGGGCGGTAGCCATCACTGCGAAAGCTCGAGGCTGCCCCTGCGTAGCCGTTCGCCGCCAGGTGCGGGGCGAGCGGCGACTGCTCAGTGCCCCTGTAGGCGTGGGCGAAGATCACGAGGCCGCCGTTCCAGGCGGCGGGCACCTCGATCACGTAGCGCCCGCCCGCGTACGTCCCGCGCCGGCTGATGGGACCGCCATCGTCGGCCGGCGCCGTCGAGAGCGCTGCACTCGTGGCAAGCACGAGAAGCGCCGCGACGAGCGCGAGACGCCCCGAAGTCGGCATCATGGTCCTCTAGCGTGAATTATTCATGAAGGCCGTTCCCGCGTCCTGCACTCCCCCTCACCCTGATCCTCTCCCCCTCCGGGGGCGAGGGGATCGAAACGGCTCCCTCTCCCTCGGCGAGGGAGAGGGCCGGGGTGAGGGTGGGCGCCTGTTCGCGCATAATCCGGGCTAGGACAACACGGCGGTAGGCACTAGCTCAAGCCCGCGTTCAGGGGGGTCGGCGCTTCGCGTTCGGGCTTCCTCGCAGCTAGGTAGGCGACGGCTTCCCGCACCACACCGTGACCAGCCTCCACCCGCGGCCGCACGTGTGTCTCGTAGCGCGTCGCCTCCTCGGGCGTGAAGAGCTCGGCCATCGCCTCACCGAGCGAGGGTATGTTCGGGTTACCGGGGATCGAGATGACCCGGTCCCATGGCTGGCGCGTTGCAGGCCGCACGAAGATATGCAGAGCGAGGTGGATATCGACGAAGCCCGTGGCCTCGCAAAGAGCGACGAGACCGTGCTCGTCGAAATCAAGCATCGGATCGGAGTCCGGAGGCTGGAGCCGCCGATAGAAGTCGCGCAGGCGCTGGGCGAGATCGGACACAGGGGTCACATCAAATCGCCATGCGTCCAGGCCGTAGCGGTTGATCGGCTCGAACAGAGAGATCTGGCCCCCCGGCTTCAGTACGCGATGGAACTCGCGAAAGGCCGCCGCCTTGTCGGCCACGTAGATCAAGACCGATCGAGTGGTCACCGCGTCGACGGTGTCGTCGGCGATCGGCCGGAGATCCTCGGCACGAGCCTCCACGAACTCACAGCGCTCGCTCATGGTCATCTGAGCCGCCAGGGATCGACAATGGTCGAGCCGCGACCGGGAGATATCACTGAAGATTACGCGTCCATTCGGACCAAGCCGGTCGAGGGCACCGAAGCCGATGAGACCGTCACCAGCACCCACGTCGAGGAGTACGGCACCGTCGCCGAGTTTGAGGCGGTGGTTGAGGACGCCGTCACGCACCTCCCGGAGCTTGTCGAGGTACTCCTTGGCATACTCGGCGTCACCGCCGAACCGGCTCTCGAGCAGCCAACGCAGGATGTCTTGGCCATCTTCGATCGCGGCGAGCTCGATTGCCCGGTCTCTGGCACGAGACTCAGTCAGCCTTCCCCAAATATCGTAGATGCCTGAGAGCTTGTCGTAGACGGGCCCGATTTCGTCTTGGGAAACCATTGGGTCGAGCTTTCCTTCCGACAAAATGGGCTTGTCCCTGCAGCATGAAATGCCAAAACGGAGAAACGATAAGTTCATGGCTGGGCTCCTCATGTTACAAGCCCAACGCTTGCGCTCAGCGGCGTGCGCTGCACGTCCGCTGCAAAGCTGGGTTAGGCTGTCCGGATGAAAGCCAACGATCTTGGTATGACATAAGTCGTGAATACTGCTCGCGTATCCAAGTCGGGGGCGGGCTGCCGCGGGGCGGTTAACCCTTCTCGGCGAGTGCTTGGAATACGACGAACCGCCTTTCACGCAGGTTCCGGATGTTGTTCGCGAACTTCGTCTTCGCAGTATCGCCCATCAGCAGGTGAAGCCCGAGTGGCGGTGGGCCCGACACCTTCAGTTTCTCGATGGCTGCGACGAACCAGTCGAGGGACGGCTGGCTCTTGTCCGCCCAATCGTGGATGACGTAGCCGAGATCTTCGAGGATTTGCCTCACCTCCCCGGGCGCAGCAAGAAAGCTGATCGACGCATCTTCGGCCCAAGGTACCGGGTAATGCAGCGGGCCTCCATCGCCTAGAAAGATGTCGTGGAAGAGCAGGAGTCCTTTGGGGCGCGTCACCCGACCGATCTCGTGATAGAGCGCGCGCTTGTCGGCGATGTTCATCTGCACATGCTCAGTCCAGACGACATCGAAACTGCCCTCGTCGAAAGGCATGTCCAAGGCGCTTGCCTGTCGGAATGCGACTCTATCCTTCAGCCCGACCATGTCTGCGAGGGCGTTGGCCACATCCACATATTCTTGGGTGAGATCTATCCCGGTGACCTGACACTGATGCTCAGCGGCCAGGTAGCGCGCGGAACCCCCAAGACCACATCCTACGTCCAGCACGCGAAGGCCTGGGTGGAGCGAGGCGCGACGTGCCAGCTCGACCGTGGCCTCGCGTCCGCGGATGTGAAACGCATCAACCGGTGCGAGGTCGGCGGGTGCCAGCCGAGCCAGATTCTTTCCTGTTTCACGTAGCGCGCCGAGGATCGAATCGAGGATCCGTCCGCGACCATAGTGTTGCTCGACATGCTCTCGTACGCTGCTCATGGGCCTCCTCCTTCCCGTTGGAGGCTGCAGTGGCGGTTTCCACGACGCCGAACGCTCGCGGTGAGCGGCCGGAGTGCGAGCAACGCGAGTACCCGGGGATCTTCCCTCGGTCTTGTTGACACGGCATCATTCACCGACTCGAGCCCGCGATCAGCTGTGCCTCCGTCATTGGGAAGGACCTCGTCTCGTCCCGGTTGCCTGCTTCCGCGACTGTGCCCTCTGCGCGTCGCCACCTAACGTACCGCTCATGCAGGCTTGACGCCTGCGGCCACCAGCACCTCGGCTGGCGCGATAAATCCCGTTGCGGTTTCAAAGGTCCTGAACGTCTCTGCCACCTCCGCCCAGGCAGCCACGCGCACGGCCTCGGGGCGGTCACTGAGGACGGCCCGATAGGCGCCAAATGCCTCCTGCATCATCGCCAATGCCTGCGCGGCGGATGGCATCCGCAACGCCAGGGCCACGGTGCGCTGCTCGACGCCCACGAAGCCGCTATCGACAAATAAGCGCTCGAGCATGCCGGGAGCGCCAAGCGCGAAGATCCCGGGTTGTCTCAGTGCCGGCGGCGTCTTCCCAGCGTGGCGCAGCAGGATCTGCATGGGTTTGGCCATAAGCGGATTCGCGGCAGGCGTGGTGAACACGACAACCGCGACCTTGCCACGAGGCCGCAGCGCGCGCCGCACTGCCCGAAGCGCTTTCGATGGGTCGCTAAAGAGCATCAGACCGAGACGACAGATGACGGCATCGAAGCTCTCAGCCGCAACGTCAAGGTCTTCGGCAGCACCAGCGAGCGTCGTGACATTGGTAAGACCAGCGGCGCGAGCGTTCTCCTGCACATGGTGCAGCATCGTTGCGGCAATGCCGCTCGCGACGACGTGCCCCTGTGCGCCAACCCGCTGGGCAGCACGCACCGCCTGGCTTCCTGCGCCACTGGCAAGGTCGAGCACTCGGGCACCGGCGTCGACACGCGCCATGGTGAGCATGGCCTCGGTGGCAGGCTCCATCCAAGTGGCGATGGTCGCTTCCCAGCGTGCCCAACCGGGAGCTGCGCCTTCCCACTGTGTACGGATGTCTGCCGTCTGCATGTCTTCCTCCTCGCAATCCAGCTCTTGGGTTGATGTCTTGTCCAATACTGATGCCGAACGCTGGCGCTCACCGGCCGGAGCGAGCAACGCGAGCCCCGGTCCGGTGCAGCGCCTTGTTCGGCGATCTACTCCCAGAACTTCCACCATGATCTCGCGCCGTGGTGATACAGAAAGAGGAGCGCGCTCAGCGCCTGGTTCTGGGTCGACGCCGCCACGTTGCCATCGACGGCGAGCGAGCTGAGGAATGTCGTGACTTCAGGGGGCCCATCTCGGCCGGATGGCGCTTGCCGTGGAAGAAGATGAAGCGGCGGATCCATGCCAGGTAGGCAGCCTCGGTGCGCCGGCTGTAGCGGCGGACGCGGGCGGCGTCCCGGACGCGGTCGAAGAGTAGAGGCGGGCGCGCGGGTGATGGGTCGGGCTCACGCACCGCCCGCATGGCGCCAGCCGCGCATGCATACTGGACCCCGGCCTGTGCTCCAACACTCACGTCGCGGAGGATAGCGTCTTCCCCTGACGGGCTCAAGTGTCACGGGACCAATACAGTGACTGTTCCCTCTATGCCAGCGTGATGTCGAGCCAGGCGAGCGGCGTGACGACGGCGCGCTCGTCCTGGCGCAGCACGACCGTGGTAGTGGACGATTCGAAGAGGGCGGGCCCCTTGACCTCGAGCCCCGGTCGCGCGGCGTCGCTGGTGACGGCCGAGGAGGAAGGCGTGCCCGTCGTCTCGGTCCTCGACGGCCACTCCCATGGGCTGTCGTTCCTGGGCGGAGCGCTCGGCGTTCCCCAACTGGCGCTGGGCGTGGACCATTTCGGCCAATCGGGAAGCCGCCGCGACCTCTACGCCCACTACGGCATCGACGCCCCAGCCATCACACGTGCCGCCCTCACCTTGCTCGGCCGCGCTCGCCCTCCGGCCGATCGGCGACCGGCCTCCCCACCGTCAGAGCCTCCCGCAGAGCCGGGTCGAGGTCGTTGAAGGCGGAGTCCGGCTGTACTCCCAGCGCGTCGAGCAGCTTGCTGAAGAAGCAGCGGGCCGCTGCCGTGGCGGCCACGTCGAAGATCTCCTCGTCGCGGTAGCCGTGAGTCCTGAGCAGGTCGACGTCCGCGGAGGTGATGCGGTCCGCGTAGAGAGCCACCTTCTCCGCGAACGCCATCATGGCGCGCTCGCGAGGCTCGAGAGGAGACTCGGGCTCACCCTTGACGATCGCGGTCACGAGCGGCGCATCGAACACCTTGCTCGCAAGCACGCTGCCGTGCGCCAGGGCACAGTACGAGCTTCGTAGGGCGCGGGCGGCGGCAAGCGTGGCCAGCTCGTAGCCGCGAACAGGAAGGTTGGACTGGATGGATTTCAGCAGAGCCGTCCAGCCGTCCAGCACGCCCGGCCTCAGGCTGAAGGCCTGTGCCCAGTTCGGAACGTAGCCGAACCGGCCGTGCACCTGCTGGTACATCTCGCGCACCGGACCCTCCGCGTCGGATGGTGGAGTCGTGCGAATGAACGCCATGTCATCCTCCCGTCGGGCGGCTTCCTGACTAGGCCAGGGAGATGTCGAGCCAGCCGAGCGGCGTCACGATGGCGCGCTCGTCCTGGCGCAACACGACCGTGGTGGTCGAGGACTCGAAGAGCGCCGGTCCCTTGACCTCGAGCCCGGGCCGCGCGGCGTCGAGGTCGTAGACCGGCACGTCGATCCAGCGCCCGAGATAGGCGCGGCGGCTCTTGGGCTGCGACTCGGCGCGGCCCCCACCGGCGCCGGGGCGCTCGGCAGGGAGGCTCGGCAGCTCGCCCACCACGGCCACGCGCGCGTTGACCAGCACGACCTCCTGGCCGGGCGCGCTGTAGGTGTAGAGATCCTCGTGACGGCGGTGGAAGCGCTCGACGACGCGGTCCATGAGGTCCGTGGAGTCGATGCTCGATCGCTCCCTCACCCTACCCTCTCCCCCTCCGGGGGCGAGGGAATCGATGCCATCGAGCGGAACGGTGATCTCGAAAGTCTGCTCGCCGTAGCGCATGTCCACGGCGCGGCTCACGCGGACCTTTCCTGCGAAGTCAGAACCGAGCCGCTTCCGGCCTTCCGCCTCCATCTGGGCGAAGAGCGCGCGGAGTCGCGCCCCGCCGATCTTGCGCGCCTCGCCGACGTGGGTCAGCACGAGCTCGTGGCGGAGATCGGTGGCCAGCATGCCCCATGCCGAGAGGACGGCGGCGACGCGCGGGACGACCACGCGCGATATCTCGAGCATGCGGGCGACTTCGGTGATGTGGAGCCCCGCCGCGCCGCCGAAGGCGAGCAGCGCGAAGCGGCGCGGGTCGGCGCCGCGGCGCACCGACACGAGGCGGATGCCCTCGGCCATGTTGGTGTTGACCACGCGCTGGATGCCCTCCGCCGCCGCGACCGGCGTGGTGCCGAGGCGCTTCGCCACGGCGCCGACGGCGCTCTCGGCCGCCGCGGCATCGAGGCGCGCGCGTCCGCCGAGGAAGTTGGCGGGGTCGAGGAAGCCCAGCACCAGGTTGGCGTCGGTGACAGTGGCCGCGGTGCCGCCCAGGCCGTAGCAGGCGGGCCCCGGAACCGCGCCGGCGCTCTCCGGCCCGACGTGGAGAATGCCGCCGGCGTCGACGTGCGCGATCGACCCGCCGCCGGCGCCCAAAGTGTGGATGTCGATGGCTGGCAGCGCCACCTTGCTCGGCCCGACGGTCTTGTCGCCGGTGAGCTGGGGTAGGCCATCCTGGATGAGCGCGATGTCGGTGGAGGTCCCGCCCATGTCGAAGGTGATGAGGTTCCCCGTCTCCAGCAGTCTCGCCGCGTGCTGGCTGCCCGCGATTCCGCCGGCCGGGCCCGAGAGCACGGCGCCCGCGGCGAGCCTGACGGAGTCCGCGACGCCGGCGACGCCGCCGTGGGACTGCATGACGAGGAGCTGGCGCCGATAGCCGCCGGCCTTGAGGCGCTCTTCGAGGCGCCCTAGATAGACGGCCAGCGCCGGGCCGACGTAGGCATTGACCACCGTCGTGCCGAAGCGCTCGTACTCCTTGATCTGGGGCAGAACCTCAGACGAAAGCGACACGTAGACACCGGGGAGGAGCCGCTCGAGGGCGCGTCGCGTCGCCTGCTCGTGGCGCCCGTCGCGGTAGGCGTGGAGATAGCAGACGGCGACCGACGTGACGCCGTCGCGCTTGAGCCGCGCGATGGCCGCCTCGAGCGAGCGCTTGTCGAGCGGCGTCCCAACCTTGCCGTCGAAGCGCATGCGCTCTCTCACGCCGAGGCGCCGCGCTCGCGGCACGAGGTGGCGAGGCGGCGGCATGCGCAGGTTGTAGCGGTCGTCCTTGAGCCCCTCACGCATTTCGATGACGTCGCGGTGACCTTCGGTGGTGAGCATGCCGGCTTTCGCGCCCTTGCGCTCGAGGAGCGCGTTGGTGGCGACCGTCGTGCCGTGCACGATGAAGTCGGTGGCCGCCAGCAGCGATCGGGGATCGATACCGAGGTCCGCAGCGAGGAGACTCAAGCCCTCCATGACCCCGATGGATGGGTCCTTCGGAGTCGAGGTCGATTTGGCGATCGTGACCCGCCCGTCCTGATCCACCGCCACGAGGTCGGTGAAGGTGCCGCCGACATCTATCCCTATGCGGTACACGTCAGCGGCTCCGTCGCTTCCGACGTCGCGATCCATTCCCGCCGGTGACGAAGCCGTTCTCGAGGTCGGAAGCGCGAGCCTCCGCCCGGCGCTCGGAGGGCTTGCCCCAGCCGCCACCGCCCGCCGACACGATGTCGAATACGGCGCCCGGCGGAATGGGCACCCCGACCTCCTTGGTCTTGAGCACCCGGCGCCTGCCGCCCGCCAGCAAGACGTAGCGGTGTGGCAGTCCGTCCTTGCCGCCGAGGAGACCGTAGGACGGGTGTCGGACGCCGTCGCCCGCGGTGTTGCCCTTGGCAAGCTCGGTCGTCTCCATGCGGAGCCTGAGCACCGAGCCCACGCCGCCGCGGAACTTGCCGTCGCCCGAGGAGTCGGGCCGAAACTCGTGGCGCTCGAAGAAGAGCGGGAAGCGCGCCTCCGCTACCTCGACGCTGCCGAACTTGATCCCGCCCGCAGCCTGACCCTCGCCGGCGGTCTCCCAGCCGTCGCCGGCGGAGGAGGCGCCGCCGCCGCCGCGGGCCTGGAAGAGGTGCCAGATGAACGGGCGGTGGGTGCGCGGGTTCCTGCCCGAGATAGCGATGCGGAAGCGGCGAGACCAGCCGGCCATCGCGCGCTCTGGGCAGGCTCCGGCGAGCGCCTTGATGACGGCCTCGGCGATCTCCTGGGCACAATGATTGGTAGCGAGGGTCACCGGCGCCGGCGGGAATGGCCAGACGATGGTGCCCTGCTTCGCCTTGATCTCGACGGGACGGAAGGTGCCCTCGTTTTTCGGGATGCGAGGGTCGATCAGGTAGGCCAACGCCATGTGCACCGCGGAGACCGTGTTCGGGTACGAGGAATTCACGAAACCGATGACCTGGGGGTCGCATTGGGTCAGGTCCACGATCAGCGAGTCATCCTTCTTCGTCACCGTGGCGCGGATCTTGATGTCCTCGATGCCATGGCCGTCGTCGTCGAGGATGGAGAGCCCGCGATAGACGCCGTCCTTCCAGGTCCGGATGCAGGAGCGGCTCTGGCGCTCGGCGCTGTCGAGGACCAGGCCCACGGCTGCCGTCGCCGTCTCGATGCCGTACTCCTCGACCAGCTTCAGGAGGCGCCGCTCGCCGACACGCGCCGAGCCCAGCATGGCGCGGAGGTCGCCCAGGAAGTCGTCCGGGTGGCGGACATTGGTCGCCACCATCTTCATGACGTCGTCACGCAGCAGGCCCGCGTCGTAGAGCTTGAGCGGCGGGATGCGGATGCCCTCCTGCCAGATCTCCGTCGCGCCCGGGTTGTAGGCACCGTGGGTGGCGCCGCCGATGTCGCTCTGGTGCGCGCGGTTGATGGACCAGAAGGCCAAGCGCTCGCCCACGAAAACCGGCAGCAGCACGGTCAGGTCGGGCAGGTGATTGCCACCGTGGTACGGGTCGTTGAGCAGGTAGACGTCACCGGGACGGATGCGCCCGGCGAAGTCTTCCGCGACCGCCTTGACCGCCCAGGGCAGGGCTCCCACGTGGATCGGCACGTGCTCGGCCTGCGCGGCGAGGCGGCCGTGGCCGTCGAAGACGGCTGTCGAGAAGTCGCGGCTCGAGTTGAGGATCTGCGAGTAGGCGGTGCGGAGCATCGCCTCGCCCATCTCCTGGACGATGGACTCGAGGCGATGCTGGATGACCGAGACCGTGATGCGATCTGGCGTCATAGAGCCTCCGTCCCGACTGTACATCAGCAAAGGCTCCGCGGTATACTCCCCCGCGCCAGGGCCCCGTGAGGCGAGGCATGTGCTTCCCATCGCTGTCAAAGGAGACGCGTGTATGGGTCAGACCCGCCGGCAGTTCCTGAAGACCACGGCAGTCGGTACCGGCGCCGCCGCGGGCGCCGTGAGCTTCCCGATGGTGTCGCGCGGCCAGACGAAGAAGCTGACCGTCTGGTGGAACCGCGGCTACTACAAGGAAGAAGACGAGGCGATGTTGAAGATCGCCGAGGACTTCCGCAAGGCGAAGAACGTCGACCTCGACATCTCCTTCACCATCCAGGAGGACCTCCGCAACAAGATCATCAGCGCGCTGACGGCGAGGCGCGGCCCCGACGTGGCATTCTGCTTCTATAACGACTGGGAGATCATGCCCAAGTACGCCTGGGAAGGCCTCCTCGTCGACACCAGCGACACCATCAACGAGCTCAAGCCGCGTTACATCGAGAAGTTCCTCGAGGTCGCCTACTGCTATGACAACAAGGCCAAGAAGCGCGCGTACTACGGCGTGCCGATCGAGGCCCAGACCATGCATATCCACTACTGGAAGGATCTCGTGAAGGAAGCGGGCCTGTCGGACGACCCGGCCAAGATCCCCATGAAGTGGGACGAGTACTGGGCGTTCTGGAAAAAGGCGCAGGACAACCTCCGCAAGAAGGACCCGGCCAAGTACGCTAAGGTCTACGGCATCGGCATGACCGAGTCCTCCAGCGCATCCGACACCATCTACAACTTCGAGATGGCGCTCCTGACCTTCAATGGGCAGGTGTTCTCGAACGACGGCAAGGTCGTGGCCGACGAGGCGAAGAACCGGGAGGCCATCGTCAAGTCGCTCAAGTTCTTCGGCGACATGTTCACCTCGGGCTACGTGCCCCCGGACACGCTCAGCTGGTCGGACGGCGACAACAACGCCAACTTCCACTCGAAGTCCATCGTCATGACCCCCAACCCCTCGGTCAGCATCCCGGCGCACCACTACTTCAACGCGCCGGACAACTACTTCAACAAGAGCGCGACCATCGAGTGGCCGGACGGCCCCGACGGCCGCAAGCCCACGTACATGATCGCGGTCAAGACCGTGCTCTTCCCGAAGGACTCGGCCAACAAGAACCCCGAGCTCGCCAAGGAGTTCGTCAAGTTCGTGGTCGACCCGAAGCGCTTCACCGAGTACGTCAAGGGCGCCAACGGCCGCTGGTTCCCGGCTTTCAAGGATGTCGCCAGCGACCCCTTCTTCTCGCGCGGCCAGGTGGGCAAGGGCGGCGAGAAGGATCCCCATCTCCCGACCGTGACCAAGATCTACCTCGAGCGGAACACCAAGGTCTTCGAGCACTGGAAGAACCCGGCGAACTCGCAGATCTACGCCGAGAACGTCTGGGGCAAGGCCATGTCGCGGATCAACGTGGACAAGTGGTCGCCCGAGAAGGCGGCCGACGAAGCCATCGGCCGCGTCAAGACCATCGTCGCTCAGTGGCGGTAGCCTCACTCGTAGCGCGATCGACGGCCGCGGCGGCAGGGGTCCTGTCGCCGCGGTCACGCAACCTGCCGGGGCTCCTCTTCTCGCTGCCCCTGCTGGGGCTCTTCGCCTGCTTCGTCGTCTACCCGCTCTTCTTCGTGGCGACGCGGATCTTCGATCGCTACACCTACGAGGTCCTGTTCAACGATCCGGTCTACGTCCAGACGATCGTCAACACCATCGTGTACGTCGGCATCGCGGTCAACGTGAAGCTCTTCCTGGCGCTCCTGCTCTCGGCCGTGCTCGACTCCGAGGGCAAGGCGACCCGCTTCCTCTCGGCCATCTTCCTCCTGCCGTGGGCCATCCCCGTGCTGCCGGGCATACTGTCGGTCCGGTGGATGATGTCCTCGCAGTGGGGCATCCTGAACCTCATCAGCGAGGACCTGGGCCTGGGCACGCATCACTGGCTCGCCTCGCGCTGGACGGCCATCGGCGCGATCATCCTCTTCCACATCTGGAAGTACCTGCCGTTCTGGACCGTGATCTTCCTCTCGGCCCGCCGCGGCATCCCGCGCCAGCTCTACGAGGCCGCGTCCATCGACGGCGCGGGCGCGTTCCAGGCCTTCCGATACATCTCGCTCCCGATGCTGGGCGGCATCTACCTGATCTGCACGCTGCTGTCCATGGTCTTCACCATGGGCGACTTCACCAACGTCCAGCTCATGACGGGCGGTGGCCCGGGCGACGCGACCCACGTGCTGGCGACGCTGGCCTACCGCTACACGTTCCGGGTGGGCAAGATCGACTGGGGCATGGGCGTCTTCGCCACCGCGCTGCCCGTGACGCTGCTGTTCATCTTCATCCTCATCAAGAAGATCCGTTGACATGACCGGGCGGGGCCTCTGGGTGAACGCGGCGCGCGCGGCAGTGCTGGCCGTCATCACGGCCTGGACGCTCTTTCCGATCTACTACATCGTCTCGCTCGCGGTCACTCCGTGGACGGACCTCTTCCGGCCCGTCTACTGGGTGGCGCACCCGACGCTCGACAACTTCAAGTTCGTGATCTTCCAGGAGAGCCCGTTCGTGAAGTTCTTCTGGCGCTGGCTCGCCAACAGCCTCTGGGTCTCGGCGGCGACCATGGCCGCCGTGCTCGTCGTGGCGGCCATGGGCAGCTTCGCGCTGGGGCGCATCCGCTTCGGCCTCGGGCGGTGGGTGTCGGGGATCACGCTCTTCACGTACATCATCCCGGCGTCATTTCTCTCAATTCCCTTTTTTAAGATCATGGGCGACTACGACCTGCTGGACACCTACTGGGCGCTGATCTTCGCCATGACGACATTTGCGGCGCCGTACGCGCTCTGGGTGTTGTGGGACTACGCGAAGACGATCCCAACGGAGATCGACGAGTCAGCCGCCATCGACGGCGCCGGCCTGGTCTCGGTCTTCTTTCGCATCTACCTGCCACTGATCACGCCGTCGCTCATCGCGATCGGCACGTACGCCTTCTTCTACGCCTGGAACGAGTACCTCTACGCGGTGCTCCTGCTCCAAGGCGAGAAGACCATCACGCTGCCCGTGGGCATGGGCAATTTCCTGACCTCCGACGACGCGCCGTGGAACCTCCTGATGGCGCTCTCGGTCATCTACGCGATCCCGCCCGTTCTCTTCTACTACGTCTTCCGCCGCTACCTGACCCACGGCCTGGTCTCGGGCTCGGTGCAGGGGGCGTAGGATACGGAGCTGCCATGAGCTTCGAGAAACTGACCGCCGGCGCCGCGCTCCCGGAGTTCCACGTCAGCGCGCCCGCGCCGACCGAGCCCCACGAGAACAAGATCCACGAGGACGAGCTGGCGCGGCAGTACGGCTTCAAGGGCGGGCTCGTGCCCGGCGTCACCGTTTACGCCTGGATGACCCATCCGGTGGTCGAGGCGCTCGGGCTCGAATGGCTCGAGCGGGGGGAATTCCAAGCCCGGTTCGCCAAGCCCATCTACTACGAGGAGCCCGCCACGATCCGCGCCACGGTGGCCGCGAGGACGGCGGAGGCCGTCACGATCGACGTTGCGGCGCACAACTCGGTGGGCGAGGTCTGCGGCACGGCGACCATGACGCTCGACCGGGGATCCAGGCCGTCAGCGCCCGTGGTCGCGGGCTATGCGGTGGCGCCGGTGCCCGCCGAGAGGCCGCACGTCACCCGGGCGCATCTCGAGAGCCTGAAAGTCCTCGGCACTCCCGAGCTCGACCTCACGCCGACGGCCGCCGCGGACTACGTCGCGCGCTTCGGCGAGACCCTGGCGGTCTATGCCGGAACCGGAGCGCCGGCCCACCCGGGCATCCACCTGGATCTGTCCAACCGCGCCCTCGACAGGAACGTCCGCATGAGCCCGTGGATCCACGTCGAAAGCCGTGGTCGTCACTGGAGCGCGGCGCGCGCGGGCGAGCGGCTCGAGATGCGCGGGCGCGTCGAGAGGTTGTTCGAGAAGAGGGGCCACGAGTTCGTCGAGGCCGATCTCCTACTGGTCGCCGGCGGCTCGCGCCCCGTTGCCTCCATCCGCCACACCGCGATCTACCTGCTCCGCAAGGCCGGCTGACCGCCGATCGACCACGTCCACGGGAGCTGAGTTGCTCGAGTTCGGCCGCGCCAGCACGGGCGACCTCGCCGTCGCCGAGTCGCGCGAGTGGCTCTGCACCAACGGGATCGGCGGCTTCGCTTCCGGCACGCTCGCGGGCTCGCTCGCGCGCCGCTACCACGGCCTCCTCGTCGCCGCGCTCGCCCCGCCTCTCGGCCGCACCCTGCTCGCCGCCAAGCTCGAGGAAGCCGTCACGTACGCGGGCGCCACGTGGGAGCTCGGAGTCAACCGCTGGGAGAACGGCGCCGTCGCGCCGGAGGGACACCGCTTCCTCGAGCGCTTCCGCCTCGAGGGGGGCGTGCCGGCGTGGACCTACGCGTGCGCCGACGCGCTCCTCGAGAAGCGCGTGTGGATGGAGCAGGGGGCCAACACGACGTACGTCCAGTACCGCCTGCTCCGGGCTTTCGAGCCGGTCGCTCTCGTCATCAAGGCGCTCGTGAACTACCGCGACTACCACGCGACGACGCGGGCCGGTGGGTGGCGGATGCAGCTGGACGCGGTGTCCGGCGGCCTCGTGGTGACGGCCTTCGACGGCGCCCGTCCGCTCCGTCTCCTGGCCGAGGGCGCCCGCGCCGAGCCCGCCCACGAGTGGTATCGCGGCTACGAGCTTCGCCGCGAGGCCGAGCGCGGTCTTGACCATCACGACGATCATCTCCACGCGGGCACGTTCCACGCGTCGGTCGCCCCCGGCGCCTCGCTCACCGTCGTGCTGTCGACGGAGGGCGACCCCTCCCTCGACGGCAAGGCGGCCTGGCGTCGCCAGGCCCGGTACGCCGCGGCCATGGTCGCGCGCTGGGAGAAGGCCGCTCCCGGGGCGACGCGGTCGCCCCCGTGGGTGCGCCAGCTGGTGCTCGCCGCCGACCAGTTCGTGGTGAAGCGGCCGCTTCCGGATATGCCCAACGGGCTCTCGGTGATCGCGGGCTACCCGTGGTTCGGGGACTGGGGGCGCGACACCATGATCTCGCTGCCGGGGCTGGCGCTGTCGACCGGCCGCCCCGAGCTGGCCCGTCGGGTGCTGGCGACCTTCGCGCGCTTCATCGACAGGGGCATGCTGCCGAACCGCTTGCCCGACGGCGCCACGGCCCCCGAGTACAACAACGCCGACGCCGCGCTCTGGTACGTCGAGGCCGTGCGCGCCTATCATGCCACCACCGACGACGACGCCTTCCTCGCCCAGCTCTATCCGGCCCTCGCCGACATCATCGCCTGGCACCGGAAGGGGACGCGCTACGGCATTGGCCAGGATCAGGCCGACGGGCTCCTGCGCTGCGGCGAGCCGGGCGTGCAGCTGACCTGGATGGACGCCAAGGTGGGCGACTGGGTGGTGACGCCGCGCACCGGCAAGCCCGTCGAGATCAACGCGCTCTGGCACAACGCGCTTCGCGCCATGGGCATCTTCGCGCGCAGGCTCAGGCGCTCACCCGGCGAGTGGGAGGCGGAGGCCGCGCGCGTCGCGGCGGGCTTCGACCGGTTCTGGAACGAGGTCGAGGGGTGCTGCTTCGACGTGCTCGACGGGCCTTCGGGGAACGATGCGGCGGTGAGGCCCAACCAGATCTTCGCCGTCTCGCTGCCGTCGAGCCCGCTCGCCTCCGCCCGCCAGCGCGGCGTCGTCGAGATGTGCGCGCGGCACTTGCTGACCTCCTTCGGGCTCCGCAGCCTCGACCCGCGGCACCCCGACTACAAGGGGCGCTACCGCGGCGGACCGCTGGAACGAGACGGCGCCTATCACCAGGGCACGGCGTGGGGGTGGCTGCTCGGGCCTTTCGCGCTGGCCCACCTCAGGGTCTATGGAGACAGGGAGGCGGCGCTGGCGCTCCTCGAGCCGCTTGGACGGCATCTGGACGCCTACGGCGTCGGCAGCCTCGGCGAGGTCTTCGACGGCGATCCGCCATTGTCTGCCGGCGGTTGTCCCGCCCAGGCCTGGACCGTCGCCGAGACCCTCAGGGCCTGGGGCGAGCTTACGGGTGGCCCGCGACGGCGGTCGAGGTAAAGTCAGGACATGACCATGATCCCCGAGCAGCAGCGGCTGCTCGACGCGGATGCGCGCACCGCCCACTGGCGTCGCTGGGGACCGTATCTCTCCGAGCGCCAGTGGGGCACGGTCCGGGAGGACTACAGTCCCGGCGGCACCGCGTGGGAGTACTTCCCGCACGACCATGCGCGCTCCCGCGCCTACCGCTGGGGCGAGGACGGGCTCGGGGGGATCTCGGACAACCACCAGCGCCTCTGCTTCGCGCTTGCGCTCTGGAACGGGCGCGATCCCATCCTCAAGGAGCGGCTCTTCGGCCTGACGGGGCCGCAGGGCAACCACGGCGAAGACGTCAAGGAGTACTACTTCTACCTCGACTCGACGCCGACGCACTCCTATATGAAGTTTCTCTACAAGTACCCGCAGGCACCCTTCCCTTACGAGCGTCTCGTCGAGGAGAACGCGCGACGCGGCAGGACGGAGCCCGAGTTCGAGCTGCTCGACACGGGAGTCTTCGACGAAGGACGATACTTTGACGTCACGGTCGAGTACGCCAAGGCCGCGGTAGACGACATCCTTGTCCACATCACCGCCGTCAATCGGGGCCCCGAAGCAGCCACGCTCCATCTCTTGCCGACCCTCTGGTTCCGCAATACCTGGGACTGGGAGGTCGGCGCGGCGAAGCCCCGGCTGAGCGTGGCCGAGGGCGTGGAGGGCGGGGCGGCGATCGCAGCCGAGCACCCGACGCTCGGACACTACAGGCTCGCCGCGGAGGGGACGCCCGAGCTCATCTTCATCGACAACGAGACGAACTACACGCGCGTCTTCGGCTCCCCCGGGCCTTCGCGCTTCCCGAAGGACGGCATCAACGACTACGTGGTCGAGGGGCGGACCGGGACCGTCAACCCGGCGCGAGAGGGCACCAAAGCCGCCGCGCGCTACCGTCTGACGCTCGAGCCCGGCGAGACCGCCACGGTCAGGCTCAGGCTGAGCGACACGGCCGCCGGCTCGGGAGCCGGCCCGTTTGGCCCCGACTTCGAGGGCACGATGGCGGCGCGCCTCAGCGAGGCCGACGACTTCTACGGGCTCGTGATCCCGCGCACGCTGTCGGCCGAGGGGCGCGCCGTGATGCGCCAGGCGTTGGGCGGCATGCTCTGGACCAAGCAGTTCTACCACTACGACGTCAAGCGCTGGCTCGCGGGCGATCCGACCCAGCCGCCGCCGCCGCCCGAGCGCCGCACCGGGCGCAACCACGAGTGGACCCACCTCTACAACGAGGACGTCATCTCGATGCCTGACAAGTGGGAGTACCCCTGGTACGCGGCGTGGGACCTGGCGTTCCACATGATCCCCCTTGCCCTCGTCGATCCCGAATTCGCCAAGTCCCAGATCATCCTCTTCCTGCGCGAGTGGTACCTGCACCCGAACGGCCAGCTCCCGGCCTACGAGTGGGCGCTGGGCGACGTCAACCCGCCGGTCCACGCTTGGGCCGCCTGGCGCGTCTACAAGATCGATCGGCGCATCCGCGGCGTGGCCGACCGCGCCTTCCTCGAGAAGGTGTTCCACAAGCATCTCATCAACTTCACCTGGTGGGTCAACCGCAAGGATCTGGAGGGCAACAACGTCTTCGAGGGCGGGTTCCTCGGCCTCGACAATATCGGCGTGTTCGACCGTTCGTCACCGCTGCCGACCGGGGGCCACATCGAGCAGTCGGACGGCACGAGCTGGATGGGCATGTACTGCCTCAACATGCTGGCCATCGCGCTCGAGCTGGCGCGCGAAGATCCCGCCTACGAGGACGTGGCCAGCAAGTTCTTCGAACACTTCGTCTACATCGCCCATGCCATCCGCCACGTGGGCGGCGAGGACATGAGCCTCTGGGACGAGAAAGACGGCTTCTACTACGACGTTCTGGCCCTCCCGGACGGCCGGTGGGAGCGGATGAAGGTACGCTCGCTGGTGGGCCTGATCCCGCTCTTCGCCGTCGAGACGTGGGACTCGGACATGACCGATAGCCTGGCGGGCTTCAGGCGCCGGGCGCGCTGGTTCATCGACAACAACCCCGAGTTCTGCGAGCACATTGCCGAAGTCGAGATGCCTGGCGGCGGGCGGCGCTTCATGCTGTCGATCGTGACGTGCGAGCAGCTGCCCAGGGTCCTCGGCTTCATGCTGAACGAAGAGGAGTTCCTCTCGCCCCACGGTGTCCGCGCGCTGTCGCGCTACCACAAGGACCACCCCTACGTCCTCCGGGTGAACGGCGCGGACCACCGCGTGGACTACGAGCCCGCGGAGTCGACGACGGGCCTCTTCGGCGGCAACTCGAACTGGCGCGGACCGGTGTGGTTCCCGGTCAACTTTCTCCTGGTCGAGTCGCTCCAGAAGTTCCACCGTTTCTTCGGCGACAATCTCAAGGTCGCGTGTCCCTCGGGCTCCGACCGGCAGATGAACCTCTGGCAGGTCGGGACCGAGCTGTCGCGGCGGCTCGCGCGCATCTTCCTGCCGGGACCGGATGGCCGCCGGCCGGTCCACGGCGGGACGGAGATCTTCCAGCGAGACCCGCACTGGCGCGGCCTGATTCCCTTCCACGAGTACTTTCACGGCGACAACGGTGCCGGCATCGGCGCCAGCCACCAGACCGGCTGGACGGGGCTCGTCGCCAAGCTTCTCCAGCAGAGCGGGGAGTAGCCCGCTGCCGCGCGCCATGATTCTCGCTGGAGACGTCGGGGGCACCAAAACCCTGCTCGCCGTCTTCGATCCAGGCGCCGGGATGTCGATCGTTCGAGAGGCGACCGTCCCCAGCCGCGAGATCGAGAGCCTCGAGAGCGCCGTGGAGGCGTTTCTCCTGGGCGCGCCGCGGCTCAAGGTTGAGGTGGGTTGCGTGGGCGTCGCGGGCCCCGTGGTGGACGGGCGCTGCGTGGCGACGAACCTGCCCTGGCAGGTCGACGAGCGCCGCCTCGCAGCGGCCGCGGGCGTGCCCATCAAGCTCATCAACGACCTCGAGGCGGCGGCCCACGGCGTCCTCACGCTGCCGGCGGACAAGTTCCTCGTACTCCAGCCGGGCACGCCCAAGGCCGGAGGCAACATGGGGCTGATCGCCGCCGGGACGGGCCTGGGCCAGGCCCTCATCGTCACGGACGGGCAGGCATACCGCGTCGTGGCGTCGGAAGGCGGGCACGCGGATTTCGCGCCGGCCGATGAGCTCCAGGTGGATCTCCTGCGATTCCTCTGGGCCGAGTTCGGCCACGTGAGCTGGGAGCGCATCCTCTCGGGTCCCGGCCTGGCCAACATCTACCACTTTCTTCAGTCCCGCACGGGGCAGGCCGCGCCGGACTGGCTGCGCGCCCGTCTCCAGCGCGAGGACCCGGGCGCGGTCGTAGGTGAGGTGGGACTGGCGGGCCGCGACCCGGTCTGCGCCGAGGCCCTCGAGCTCTTCGCCTCCATCTACGGCGCTCAGGCGGGCAACCTCGCGCTCGAGACCCTGGCGCTTGGCGGAATCGTCGTGGGTGGCGGTATCGCGCCGAAGATCCAGACGAAGCTTGCCGACGGCCGCTTCATGGCGGCGTTCCGCGCCAAAGGGCGCCTAGACTCTCTGCTCGCCTCGATGCCCGTGAGGGTAGCGCTCGACGCGCGGGCTGGGCTCCTGGGCGCAGCGCACGTGGCGTCCGGCATGCGCGCCCCATGAGCTCCGCCGGGCTTGCTTGACACGCCGCTCGCGGCATACCTAGACTGCGAGCATGAGCCCTAGCGTCACGGCCAAGTCGACCGGGCTCAGACCCTCGCCCCCGTGCGCCATCGTGATCTTCGGCGCCGCGGGGGACCTGACCAAGCGCAAGCTCCTGCCCGCGCTGTACAACCTCAAAGCCTCCGGGCACCTGCCGCGCCAGCTCGCCATCATCGGCGTGGCGCGGAAGGAGAAGAGCCACGAGCAGTTCCGCGAGGAGCAGTCCAAGAACATCCGCGAGTTCGCGACGCGCGCCGTGGACGACACGCTCTGGGACGAGCTCCGCGGCGCGCTGTACTACGAGTCCGGCGAGTTCACCGATCCGGCCACGTACGGGAAGCTCAAGGCACTGCTCGACGAGGTCTCCAAGGCGCACGGCACGGGGGGCAATGCCCTCTGTTACCTCGCCACGCCGCCAAATTTCTTCGGTGAGATCGTGAAGCGCCTCGGCGAGGCCGGGCTCGCCCGCCCGGAGGAGGGCGGCTGGCGGCGGGTCATCGTCGAGAAGCCCTTCGGCCGCGACCTGGACTCGGCGCGCGCGCTCAATGCCGAGCTCGGCCGCGTGCTCGACGAGAGCCAGATCTATCGGATCGACCACTACCTGGGCAAGGAGACCGTTCAGAACATCATGGTCTTCCGATTCGCCAACGGGCTCTTCGAGCCCGTCTGGGACCGCCGGTACGTGGATCACGTCCAGATCATGGTCGGGGAAACCGTCGGCGTCGAGGACCGCGGCAACTACTACGAGACCGCGGGCATCGTGCGCGACATGATCCAGAACCACATGTTCCAGCTCCTGGCGCTGGTCGCCATGGAGCCGCCGACCTCGTTCCAGGCCGACGCCGTCCGCGACGAGAAAGTCAAAGTGCTGAAGGCGGTCCGGTCCATGAAGCCCGAGGACGTGCTCGAGCGGGCCGTGCGCGGACAGTACGGACCGGGCGAGGTCGACGGCCAGCCCGTGCCGGGCTACCGGGGCGAGCCGAAGGTCTCTCCGTCGTCCAACACCGAGACGTACGCGGCGCTCCGCCTCCAGGTGGAAAACTGGCGCTGGGCCGGGGTGCCGTTCTATCTGCGCTCGGGCAAGCGGCTCGCCCGGCGCGACACCGAGATCATGATCCAGTTCCGGCGGCCGCCGCAGCTCCTCTTCGACGAGCGCGAGGAGCAGGTCGAGCCCAACCGCCTCGTGCTCCACATCCAGCCCGACGAAGGAATCGAGATCCGCATGAAAGCCAAGCACCCGGGGCCGAGCATGGAGCTCAACACGGTCAAGCTTGAGTTCAGCTACAAGCAGTTCGGCGAGACGAGCGCGGCGACGGGCTACGAGCGGCTGCTGTACGACAGCATGGTCGGCGACTCGACGCTCTTCCACCGGGCCGACATGGTCGAGGAGGCCTGGCGCATCGCCACGCCGATCGTGGACCTCTGGGCGTCGCTGCCGCCGCGCGACTTCCCCAACTACGCCGCCGGGTCCTGGGGACCGTCGGCCGCCGACACCTTGATCCAGCAAGGCGGCCGTGCCTGGTGGCTTCCCGGGTAGGCCGACGGCCTACCCGAGATCGCGAAGGAGACCTGCAGTTGTCCTGACGCCCTGAAAGAGATGATCGAGCCTCAGGTGCTCGTTGGGACTGTGCTGGCGGTTGTTGGCATTCGCGTACGGGACCAGCAAGGTCGGGAGCCGCAGGATGTCGGTGAAGGCCCAGATCGGCACGCTGCCTCCGGCCGTCGGCATGACCACGGCCGTCTGTCCCGCGTGCGCGCGTTCCACCGCTTCCACGACCTCCCCGCAAATCGGCAGGTCGGCCGGCGTCTTGGCCGGGTCGTAGCCGCCTCTGTCCGAGACACGCACCGCGCGGCCGCGCAGGTCGTCGGGTAGGGGCGCATCCGTCCCTTCGATGACCTCGAAGCCCTGCGCCCGGATGTGTTCGATGACGCGCCTGTACACGGTCTCGATCGTCTGGTTCTTGACCATGCGGATGTCGATGGCGACCGTCGTCTTGTGCGGGATGATGGTGTTGGCCTCCGCGCCGACGAACCCGCTCTGGAGCCCCCGTATGGTGAGGGTCGGGTGGAACATGATCCTCTCGAGGTAGTCCTGCGGCAGGGTGACGCCGAGCTCGCGCTCGAGCGCGGGAAGATCGAGCGGGAAGCGCGCCATCAGCAGGCGCTCGGCCTGCGTCGGCGGCACGACGCCGTCCTCGAAGCCTTCGATGAGCGGCGTGCCGTCCGGCGCGGCCATGCTCGACAAGAGCCCCGCCAGCCGCCAGTTCGGGTTGGGCGCGGTGAAGTTGCCCGAGTGGAGGTCGCGCCGCGCGGACTCGAGCGTCAGCTCGAACTTGAGCACCCCGCGCGCGCCGAAGGTGATGGTCGGCCTGCCGCTGCCGTGCTTCGGGCCGTCCGTGACCAGCGCGAGGTCGGCCGCCAGCAAGTCCTTGTGCTTCTCCGTGAAGGGCCCGAAGAAGGGGCTGCCGATCTCCTCCTCGCCGTCGAAGATGAACTTGAGATTCACCTTCGGGGGCAGGTCGAGCTCGTCCATCAGCGCCAGGGCTTCCAGGTGGCTCCAGATGGGCCCTTTGTCGTCAGAGGCGCCGCGGGCATAGACGCGCCAGTCCGTGAGCGCCTCGGTAGGCACACGGTCGAAGGACACGAACGGCGCGTCGTCGGCGTCGCCGACCTGGCGGAAGACGGGCTCGAAGGGCGAGGGCTGGAACCACTCCTTGGCGGGGGCGGGCTTCGTGTCATAGTGGCAGTAGACGAGGACGGTGCGATCGGCGCCGGGCGCGCGCCTCTCGCCGAAGATCGCGGGCCCGCCGCCCGTCTCGAGCACGCGAGTCTCGAGCCCGCGCCGTCGCATCAGCGCGGCCAGCCATTCGCCGCCCGCGCGCACGCCCTCGGGGTTCTGGCTCACGGTGTTGCGCCGGAGGAAGTCGAGGAAACCATCGACGATGCCGCGACGCTTCGCCACGAGCTCCTGGTCGAACGTGTCCCATGTGGTCATGCCCGCTACGATAACCCGGTCGGCCGGCGCGCGTCCCGCCTGGCGTCGTTGACGCTCGCGGGAGGCGCGTGCTAGGGTCCGCCGGGCAATCCCGCCATGCCAGTCGAGATCCTCGTCCTCAAGCTGGTCGTCACCCCGCTCCTCATCGCCGCGGCGACCCTGGTGGCCCGCCGCTGGGGGCATGGCGTCGGTGGCTGGCTCGCCGGCTTTCCGCTCACGTCCGCGCCCGTCTCGGTGTTCCTCGCGGTCGAGCAGGGGCCCGACTTCGCCGCGGCGGCGGCGACGGGCACGCTGCTCGGCTTGACGGCGCTGGCGTTCTTCTGCCTCGTCTACGGTCGGGCAGCGCGACGTGTGAGCTGGGCTGGCAGCGCGGCCGCCGGTCTTGGGGCGTTCGGCGTCTGCCTGGGCGCGCTCAGCGCCGTTCCGGCCTCGCTGTCCGCCGCCTTCGCTCTCGTCTGCCTCTCGCTCGCCCTGGTCGCGGCCCTTCTGCCGGCGACGCCGGACACCGTGAGCAGCGCCAGGCCGCCGGCATGGGACCTGCCGCTCCGCATGTCGGTCGCGACCGCCGTGGTGCTGCTGCTGACCGCGGCGGCGCGCCAGCTCGGGCCGATCCTGAGCGGGCTTCTCTCCCCGGTACCCGTTTTTCTCCTGGTCCTGGCGGCTTTCGCCCAGCTCTCGGAGGGGCCCGCGGCATGCGTCCGCGTTCTGCGCGGCGGAGTCATGGGCTCCTTCGCCTTCGCCGTGTTCTTCCTCGTGGTGGGCGCCCTGCTCGGGCGCGTGGGGATAGGCGCCACGTACGCGCTGGCCTCTCTCGCCGCGCTTGCCGTCAACGGGGTGACCCTGTCGGTGGGGCGCCGGCTCTTGAGATAACAGGCCGCGGGCGCTCGGTAGCCGGCGGGCTTCTTTCTTGTCTTTGGCTTCGCCGCGCCCCTATGATGGATCAGGAGGAGCGCGCATGGGCATACCCCTCATGATTTTCCTAGCGGCGGTCGGTGCGATCGTCGTCTTCATCATCGTCAGCTACAACCGCCTGGTCTCGCTGACGCAGCGATCGCAATCGGCGTGGTCGGACGTGGACGTGCAGCTCAAGCGCCGCACCGATCTCGTGCCGAACCTCGTCGAGTCGGTCAAGGGCTACGCGGCGCACGAGCGGGGCACCCTCGACGCCGTCGTGAAGGCCCGGGGCGCTGCCGTGGCGGCCCAGACGCCCGAGTCGCGCGCCCAGGCCGAGGGACAGCTCAGCCAGGCGCTGCGCGGCCTCTTCGCGCTGGCCGAGTCCTATCCGGACCTCAAGGCGACCGCCAACTTCCAGTCGCTCCAGGCCTCGCTCGGCGAGATCGAGGAGGCGGTCCAGAACGCCCGCCGCTACTTCAACGCCGTCGTCCGCGATCTCAATACCGCGACCCAGGAATTCCCGTCCAATCTCATCGCGGGCTTCTTCCAGTTCCGGCCCCACGCGTACTTCGAGCTGGACCGCCCGGACGAGCGGCAGGTGCCCAAGGTCTCCTTCGGAGGCTAGGCAAATCCGCCGCGTTCTCCTCGCCGCCGCGCTGCTGACGGCGCTGGCCGGACCGGTCGAGGCCCAGCAGCGCTCGTTCGCGATCGATCGCTTCGCCGTCACGCTCGAGGTCGGGGCCGACGCCACGCTCCGGGTGCGAGAAGCCATTTCCGTCGACTTCCGCGGCGCGCACCAGGGTGTCTTCCGCACGATCCCCGTGCGCTACGAGCGCCGCGGCCTCGAGTTCTCCCTGCGCGTGGACGATGTCCACGTCTTCGACGAGAACGTCGCCCCGCTCCGGACGGAGGTGTCGCGGTACGGACGCGCCATCCGCATCAAGGCCTGGGTGCCCGGGGCGGTGAACGCGACCAGGACCGTGATCTTCACCTATCGGGTGCGCCGCGCGCTCATCGACGTGGACGGACACGAGGAACTGTACTGGAACGTCACGGGCAACGAGTGGGACGTGCCGATTCGCCAGGTCGAGGCGATCGTCTCCTCGCCGGCCGACATCCCGCTGGATCAGATCAGGTCCATCGCGTACACGGGTCCGCTTGGCGCGTCCGGCGCCGACTACACGGAGGACCGCGCGGACGCGTTTCTCACGTTCAGAACCACGCGGCCGCTGCGTCCACGGGAGGGGTTGACCGTGGCTGTCGGCTGGCCTGCCGGCGTCATCCGCGGGCCCTCTGCGGCGCGCGAGGCGCTCTGGTGGCTCGGCGACAACTGGCCGCTCACGCTGCCGTTTTTCACGCTCGCCGGCGTCCTTCTCGTCTGGTGGTCGTACGGCCGCGACCCGAGCGGGAGGCCCTCGGTCAAGCCCGAGTACGAGCCGCCCGAGGGCATGCTGCCCGCCGTGGGCGGGGCGCTCGCGACGGAGCGCGCCCTACCGCGCGATGTGGTGGCGACCCTCGTGGATCTGGCGGTGCGCGGCTATATCCGCATCGAGGAGATCGAGCCCGACTTCGGCGAGTCGGACTTCATCGTTCACAGGCTCAAGGGGATCTCGGATGGGGCGCTCAAGCCCGTCGAGATTTACGCGCTGACCCGGCTCTTCGGCTCCGACTGGAGCCTGGCGACGCGGCGGCTCTCCGAGGTGAAGCGCGACTACGACAACGTCTTCCCGCCCATCCGCGACCAGCTCTACCGGATGATGGTGCGGGACGGCCTCTTCCCGTCGTCGCCCGAGCGGGTGCGGAGCCTGTGGCTGCTCGCCGGGATCGCCATCGTCGGCGCAGCGCCAATCATCGTCATGAGCGGAGCGGACTGGCTCGGCGCGGCGCTGCTGCCTCTCGGGATCGGCCTCGGCGCCTCCGGCCTCATCCTGCTCGGGTTCTCGCCCCTGATGCCGCGCAAGACCTGGCGCGGTGCCCAGGCTTTCGCCCGGGTGCGCGGCTTCCGGGAGTTCCTCGAGCGGACGAGCAAGGACGAGCTGAGCCGGCTGCCGCCCGACACCATGCACAAATGGCTCGCCTGGGCGATCGCGCTCGGCGTGAGCGAGCGCTGGATACACAGCTTCGACGGGCTGACCGTGAGCGAGCCCGGGTGGTACACGGGCCACGGCGGCTTCAACCTCGGAAGCTTCGATCAGAGTCTCGGCCGCTTCTCCGCCGTCACCGAGCAGGCCTTCCTGACCTCCCGTCGCGGAAGTGACGGCTCCTGGAGCGGCGGCGGCGGTTTCTCCGGCGGCTTTTCCGGCGGGGGCATGGGCGGCGGAGGAGGTGGCACATTTTAGGGCCGTGGCGTCGAGAATTTCCTACCCGGGGCCTGCCGGTTTCTGGTAAACAAAGGAAGCCCATGCGAATGGCAGCTGCCCGCCGTTGTCTTGCTATCCTCTTGGGTTTCCTGAGCCTTCTCCCGGCGATGCCGGCCGGGGCGCAGCAATCCGAGGCCGACGTCTTCGTCGCCCAGGCCATCCTGGCCTACGAGGCCAAGCGCTACGAAGAGGCGCTCGGCTATCTCCGCGAGGCCTTGGAACAGGAGCCCAGGCACGTCGAGGCCCTCTACTACGCGGGCCTCGTCAACATCGCGCTGCAGCGCCTCGAGCCTGCGGTGCAGGCGCTCGAGCGGGCGCGAGCCTTGGCGCCGGGCGACTTCTCGGTGCGCTATCTCCTCGGCATCGCGTATTTCGCGCAGGAGCGCTACGACTTGGCCGAGCCGATCCTGACCCAGTGCTTCCAGGAGCGCCCGAAGACCGACGGGCTCGGCTACTACGTCGGCTTCATGCGCTACCGCAAGAAAAACTACGCCGGGGCGCTGGAAGCCTTCAAGGCCGAGACGTCCCAGAATCCCGCCATCCAGCAGCTGACGCATTTCTACTCCGGCCTGGCGCTGGCCATCATGGGGCTGCCGGAGCGTGCCACGGCCGAGCTCGACGCAGCCACGCGCGGGCTCACGGGCTCGGCCATCGCGGGCCCGGCCGAGCGGCTCCGGGACAGCATCGCGGCGGGCGGCGGGGCCGGGAGCCGTTTCCACGCCGAGGTGCGGGTGGGTGGCACGTACGACACCAACGTCAAGGTTCTCCCCAGGCCGAGCAACGATCCGCTCGCCAACTCGATCCGGTACCTCGACACGAAGTCGACCGGTGAGCTGGCTTCCGTGACGCTCTCCTACGACTGGCTGCGCCTCGGGAATTGGGAGTCGACGGTGGGCTACCAGTTCTTCGAGAGCTACCCCAACAGGTTCCCCGACTTCGCCGTGCAGGACCAGGTGGCGACGCTCGGCGCGACCTACCACAGTGCCTTCGAGACCGGCGCCCTGGCGGGCAGCCGGTTCCTGGTGGGCGGGCAGTACGCGTTTGACAACCAGCTGCTCGGCGAGAACCAGTTCCTCCGTCGGAACACGGGGACGCTGTTCGGCGCGCTGCAGATGAACGCCGGGGGTGACAGCTTCTGGAACCCGACCAATGTCTTCTCGCCCATCTTCCGCGTCCAGGGCAAGGTGTTCAACAACTTCACGGGCATCCCGCTGCCGCCCGAGGAGAACCGGGACGCCGTCAACTACATGGTCGGCGTCAGCCACACGTTCTACTGGTCGGGCGACCGGCATTGGTTCCGCGTGGGCTACCAGTGGGACACCGACGTCGCCCGCGGGCACAACTGGTCGTACCGCGGCAGCCGCGTGCTGGCAGGCGTGCAGACCACGCTGCCGTCGTGGGACACGCGGCTCGGCTACTACATGGACGTCCACTTCGTCAACTACCTCCACGCCAACTCGCTCTTTCCGATCATCAACCCCGGCAAAGTCCAGCGCGCCGACATCGAGCAGACCCACATCTTCACGGTGGAACAGCCGCTGCCCTTCCTCCGCCGCCAGGAGGCGGGCGCGCCGCGGTCGCCTCTGGCGGTGCGGTTCGAGTACCAGATCGGCGCGACGAGCTCGGACATCGCGCTCTACGCCTACGATCGGAACGTGCTGTCTGTGTCGATCAGTTATACCTACTAGCGGGCTGCTGAAAAACGTCCATCCGCCCGGCCGACGCCGCGGTGGTATCATCGGTCTCCGTCATGTTCGACATCGGTCTCCAGGAGCTGGTTCTCATCTTCGTGGTCGCCCTCCTCGTCTTTGGCCCGAAGAACCTGCCCCAGCTCGGCCGCTCGATAGGCCGGGCCATGGCCGAATTCAGGCGGGCGAGCGAGGAGTTCAAAGAGACGATCGAGGACGAGTTCGACGACGCGGACGAGGCCGCCCCGGTGCCGTCGATCGCGCCCACCGCCCCGGCCGTCGAGGCGCCCGCGGGGACGAGCGGCGCCCAGGCTCTGTCCGACTCGGTACTCGACCCGTCCGCTCCTGTCGAGGTCGCTGCCGTGGAGGCTCCGCCGGGGGAGGCTTTCGTCGCCCAGCGGGGCGCAAGGCTCTTCCATGCCAGGGACTGTGGCTGGGTCCGGCGCATCGCCGAGCCCGAGCGGGCCTACTTCAAGCGCGTCGCTGAAGCCAAGGAGGCCGGTCTTCAGGCCTGTCCGTCCTGCGAGCCGTGGGAGCCAGCCTAATTTTTTTGCTTGGCCAACTCAACGGGTGTTGACTATTATGCTGTTGAGTACAAGGTCCGGCCACTCATGATCCAGGAGGTCCGCATTGAAAGAGATGACGCAGCGGCAGCGCGAGGTACTGGGCTTCATGCGGGGATTCACGGACAAGCACGGGGCGCCGCCCACCGTACGCGAGATCGCCCAGCGTTTCCGCTTCACGCCGCGCGCGGCATTCGATCATCTGCGCGCGCTCGAGCGAAAGGGCATGCTGCACCGCCGGGTGACGGACAGGCGCGTCTCGCGCACGCTCGTGCTCACGGACCGGGGCCCCGAACGGGCGCGCCGGGAGCGGGAAATCCCCATCCTCGGCAAGATCGCCGCGGGCGTCCCCATTTTTGCTGTCGAGAATCGGGAGGACGTGATCCCGGTGCGGCCCGAGTGGCTGGCGGCCAGGGGCGGCGACGTCTTCGCCCTTCGGGTGCGCGGGGACAGCATGATCGAGGCCCACATCGCCGACGGTGATCTGGTCCTGGTGCGCAAGCAGGAGTCCGCCGCCTCGGGTGACATCGTGGCAGCGATGATCGATCAGGAAGCCACGGTCAAGCGCTTCGGCACCGAGGGCGGCGCCATCGTGCTCAAGCCGGAGCATCCCACCATGAAGCCCATCGTGGTGGATCCGCAGCGCGCGGAATTCCGCATCCTGGGCAAAGTCATCGGGCTCATCAGGGAGATGTGAGGAGGCAGGGCATGCTGGCAACGCGGAGGACGGTCGGTCATTCGAGGCGGCGGGGGACGTCGGTGCACCCGCGCCGCAGGATCTACGCGGGCAGCGCCGTCACGCCCCGTGAATCATCGCGTGTTTTTTTGGCCCGCAGGACTCAACAGGTGGCGTCTGGTACGCGGCTTGCCGAATGGCTCGGCGCCGCCGTCACGCTCGCCGGAATAGTCGGCTGGGGGACGCTGATAATCCTCCTGGGACCGTAGAGGACTAGATCTTGCTCGCCGATTCCCAGGGCTTCAGCTCGATGAAGAGAGTGAGGACGTCGGAGTCGAGGGCGCCTGCCTTGCGCTCCTGGTCGAGGATGCCCAGCGCCCGCTCGACCGGCACCGCGGCCTTATAGGGGCGGTCGCAGGCAGTGAGCGCGTCGAAGATGTCCGACACGGTCATCATGCGCGATTGCATCGGGATCTGGACTCCGCGGCGGCCCTCAGGATAGCCGGAGCCGTCGAGCTTCTCGTGGTGCGATCTGGCGATCTCCGGAACGTGGCGGAGTTCCTTCGTCCACGGGATGCGCTTGAGAAACTCGAAGGTGTGGAGCACGTGGGACTGGATCTGGCGGAACTCCTCTCGCGTCAGGCTGCCCCGGGTGATCGAGAGGATCTCGGCTTCCTCCGGCGTGATGACGGTATGGCTGTCGCCCAGGTGATCGACGAAGGCCCGGACGGCGATGCTGCGGATTCCGACTGCCGCGTCGGCCGGCATGACGGCGGGCTCGTTGGCCGCCCCGACGATCGACAGATTGGTGTCGACTTCCCCCAGGAGCGCCGCCAGCTCGAGGTCCCATATGGCCGCCTGGGCTTCGAAGTCCTCGCGCGCGCCCCGCAGGAGGCGAGCGAGCTTCTGTCTCGCGTACCGGAGCTCGAGACCCCGCTTGAGGATTTCCGCCCGCTGGCGGATCAGCTCGAGGCGCAGCGGCGGGAGCTTCTTGGCCTTGACGAGCACATCCTCGCGTACGCCGACCTTGCCGAAGTCGTGCAGGAGAGAGGCATAGCGGATCTCGCGGATGTGATCGGGGGAGAAGTACAGATCGCGGAACGGTCCGGCGTTCGCGCGCCCGGCGGCCTCGGCGAGCGCCACAGTCAGGTCGGCGACCCGGAACGAGTGCCCGGAGGTCGTCGGGTCGCGCGACTCGATGGCGGTGACCGAGGCGCTGACGAAGCCCTCGAAGAGCGCGCGCACGCTTGCGTACAGCCGGCTGTTCTCGAGGGCGACGGCCGCCTGCGAAGCAAGCGAGGCGGCGAGGCTGATGAAGCGCGCGGGGTAGGGCAGGGCCTCGCGCTCGATCTCCTCGGGCGAGGCGAAGCGCTGCGCTCTGTCGCGCTTGCAGTTGATCAGCTGGAGCACGCCGATGATGTCCCCCGCCGGCGTCCGCATCGGCACCACCAGCATGGACTTGGTCCGGTACCCGGCATGCCGGTCGAAGGCCGTGTTGATGTGATAGCGGGCGTCGCTCGGCGGCGCGTAGGCATCGGCCAGGTGAATGCTCTCTCCCGTCAGCGCCACGTGCCCGGCGATGCTCTCTTGGTTGACCGGCACGTGGGCCGCCGGCGTGTGGGCGCCGCCGGCGTAGGTCGCCGCAAGGGAGACCGAGTCGTTCTGGGAAAGTTGGAAGCGAAGTTGTCGGGGCTCTCCCTCACGCTCTTCGACGAGGTAGATGGAGCCGGCGTCGCTGTGGGTGATGGCGCGCGCCAGGGAGAGGATGAGCGCGAACAGGGCGTCGACATCGCGCTCAGCCGAGAGCCGGATGCCGATGGCGTTGAGCTCCTCGAGCTGGCGCCGGGTCTCCTCGGCGTCGCCGCGCATCCGGACGTACTCGAACGCCTTCGACAGCGCGCGCTCGAAAACGGACGCCGCGACGGGCTTCGGCAGGCATGCGTACCAATAGGCCGGCAGCGTCACGGAGGCAGGCGGCGCAGTCATGAGAGCGATCACGGGAATGGCCTCCCCCCGGCCGACGGCGGCGATCGGCTCCGGCGGGTCGCTGTCCGCGTCCAGCACGAGCACGGCGTCTTCGTTCTCGGCGAGGGCGGGCGACGCGCCGGGGAGCACGGCGCGCCGGTCGAACTCCGGGGGCAGACCGGCCACGAGGCCCGCCGCCGGCGATCCTACCCGATAGAGCGCGACGTGACGTCGCATGAAAGCAGCGTAGGGTCGCCGGCGGGCGGCTGTCAAGGAAGCCACGGCTTCGGCTTGACCCGCCGAGCCGCGCGCCGATAGACTAGCGAACCTATGACCGCTCGTGTATCGACGGGTCTCGCGCGGCTGGACGAGATGCTGGGGGGAGGGCTGCTGCCCGGCACGCTCTGCGTCGTCTACGGCGCGACGGGAATCGGCAAGACGCACCTCGGGCTCCACGTTGCCCACGCGGGTGAGATCGCCGACGGGGCGCCGGGCATCTTCTTCGACATGAACGCGCGAGGCGACTCGCAGCAGCACTCCGAGTACGCCAGGCGCCTGTACGGGTGGGAGCTCGACCGGTGGACGCACACCGTCACGCCCATGGTCGATCCGTATCCATCGACGGCGCAGATGGCGGCCCGCTACTGCGACGCGCTCCCGTGGGTCGGAAAGCTCAGGGACTACCAGGTACCCACCCAGGACGGAGGCTTGGAGCTCGACTGGAACTGGAAGTCCGAGTACAACCACGCGATGTACACGGTCCGGCCCTTCATCTACTTCCACCTGGGCGCCGGGTGCCGGCGCATCGTGATCGACGGCGTCGAGCCCATGGACGTGCCGGGCGACTACATCCAGCCCTTTCTCTTCGACGAGCTGTACCGGAAGGTCATCCATCGCGACAGTGAAACCCTGGGGATGGAGATCTGCCTGCCCGTGTGGAAGCACCGCGAGTTCATCGACAGGCACCGCTACGACCACACGGCCGTGATCACCGTGCTCCTGGTGACGACCGAGGAGACGCGGCTGGAAGACCTCATCGGGCGAAAAGTCGCCTCGGGAGACATCGGCGCCGTCGCCAACACCATCATCGTCATGGGCAGCGAGCGCGTGGGCAACCGGCTCGGCCGCTTCCTCTGCGTCGTCAAGCACCGAGGCAGCGCGAAGAGCGACGAGATCGCGGAGTACCGGGTCACGGGGCGCGGCATCGAGTTCGTGTAGCCGCGGCATGGACGCGCGGATACTCGAGGCCGGGCGCGCGCGGGCCTTTCGGCACGCGCCGGGACTTCGTGTGCGGTCTTTGCTGACCGCGGCGACTTTTGTGAGCCAGGTTGGCGTCTGCTCCACCTTCTACCGCTTCCCCGACGGGCTCGCGTGCCTCTGGGAGGCCGTCGTGGGTCGCGAGCGACCGCGCTGGCCCCGACACTCCCACCACGACGCGGGCATCGGCTTGACCTGGGAGCTCAAGGACACGCTGCCCGCCACGCGCCGCTGCTACTACGGCAAGCTCGTCAAGCGGCGCCCCGTCCTGGTCGCGCTCGACCTCTTCCCGGCCTTCTACGCTCTCGCGCGCGGCCGCCAGCGCGCCCGTGACTATGCCGCCGAATACCGCGCGGGGCGGATGTCGGCGACCGCCAAGCGGCTTATGGACAGCTTCTTCCGCGAGAGCCCGCAGTACACGCGAGGTCTGAGAGCCGACACCTTCATGCTCGAGACCGGCAAGACGCGAGAGTTCGAGCGGGCGATGGCGGAGCTCCAGCAGGGCCTCTGGATCGTCAAGACGGAGGAGCGCTACGAGCCCAGCTTCTCCTACCGCTGGGACCTCCTCGAGCGCTGGCTGCCCGATGCCGTCGCCGAGGGGCGGGGACTCGGCCGCGCCGCCGCGCTCGATCGCGTCATCGCGCGCTACCTGGACGGCGCCGTCTACTCGACGCCCGCCCGCATGGCGCGGCTCTTCGGTCTCGAGCCTGTCGAAACGGCGCGGACCGTCGACCGCCTGGCGCGAGCCGGTCGCGTCCGCGCCGGCGTCGCGGTCGGCGGCTGGCCGGGGACCTGGGTCGTGAGGGGCTGATGCGACCTCCCGACGGCTTCCGGTACATCGACATCCACACCCACCTCCATCCGCCGAGGCTTTCCCGCGCGATCAGGAAGTGGTTCGCCGAGCGCTCGGATTGGAAGCTCGAGTACCCGACCGAGCCCGAGCTGGTCGCGGCCTTTCTCCGGGACCACGGCGTCGAGCGCTTCGTCTACTTCTCGTATGCCCACAAGCCCGGTATCGCCCGACAGCTCAACGCCTGGCTCCATGCCGCCGCGCGGATCGTGCCCGAAGGCATCCCGCTCGGGACCATTCACCCCGACGACCCGGACGTGATGGAGGCCGTGGACGAGGCGCTCGTCCGCTACGGCTTCAAGGGCTTCAAGTTCCACATCAACGTCCAGCGCTTCTTCCCCGACGACCCGCGCGTGCTGCCCGTCTACGAGCGCCTGCTGTCCCTCGACCGGCTGCTGCTCATCCACGTCGGCACGGCGCCGTGGCCCAATGGCTTCGACGGCTTCCCGCGCTTCGCGCGCGTCATGGACATGTTCCCGCGCCTGAAAGTGGTGGTGGCGCACATGGGCTCCTTCGAGACGCGCCAGTTCATGGGGCTGATGGAGCGTTGCCCCAATCTCTACCTCGACACGACCATGGCCTTCGCGCCGGTGCGCCTCGAGCATCGGAGGATCGACACCCGCCTGAATCGCATCTCCGTCGCCAACGACGACCTCCTCCGCTGGCAGGACAGGATCGTCTTCGGCAGCGATTTCCCGAACCTGCCGTACCCGTACGAGGAGGAGCGGGAAGCCTTGTGGCTGCGCGATCTGCCGCTGGCCGCCTTCCGGAAAATTTTCCACGACAATGCGGCGGCGCTCCTGGGCCTGACGTGACGGCCCCCGGGCGAGTCAGGCTCGACGACTTTGGGGCGGGCGCGCGGCCCGGGCTCGAGGCCCTGGCGCGGCTGCTGGGCCCCGGGCGGCCGGCCTGGCTCGTCGGCGGCGCGGTGCGCGACGCGCTGGCGGGCGGCGGCGCGGGCGACCTCGACATCGCGGTGCCGTCCGGGGCGGTCGACCTCGCGCGGGAGCTGGCCGACACGCTGGGCGCGGCCTTTCACGTGCTGGACGAGACGCACGGCGCGGCCCGTCTCGCCGGGGGACCGGGGCACGCGTGGCGGGGCCCGCAGGTCGACATCACGGACTTCCGCTCAAGCGGCCTCGCCGGGGACCTCGGCGGCCGCGACTTCACGGTCAATGCGCTCGCGGTTGCGGTCGGGCAACTCGTGGCCACGGGAGAGGGTGACGTCGAGGACCCGACCGGCGGATTCGGCGATCTGCAGGCGCGCATCGTCAGGCCCTGCGGGCCGCGCTCGCTCGAGAACGATCCCGTTCGCGTGCTCCGCGCCGCGCGGTTCGGCACCCAGCCCGGCTGGAGGCTCGATCCGACGGTCGAGGCCGCCGCGCTCCGTGCCGCGCGTGGCCTTGCTCGCGCATCATCCGAACGCGTCAGGGACGAGATCCTGGGGATACTCGCCGGCCCCGCGTCGGCGGCCGGCCTGCGCCTGCTCGACCGCTGGGGCGCGCTCGAGGTGCTCCTGCCCGAAGGCCAAGCGATGAAGGCGACGGCGCAGTCCGAGCCGCATCGCTTCGACGTCTGGGAGCATAGCCTGCGCGCCGTCGAGGGCGCCGACCTCCTCGTCGCCCGCGCCCGCGAGCTCGCGCCCTGGGGCGAGGCGCTCGTCGGGCACCTCGCCGAGCCGCTCGGTGACGGCGCCACGCGGCGTGAAGCGCTCAAGCTGGCGGCGCTGCTCCACGATGTCGCCAAGCCCGAGACCCGGAGCGTCGAAGGCGGGCGCACGCGCTTTCTCGGCCACGACGCGCTCGGCGCCCAGCGGGTTCTCGCCATCGCGGAGCGACTGCGCCTGTCGGGGCGGATGGCGGCGGTGCTCGAGCGCCTCGTCCGCCACCACCTGCGCCCCATGCACCTGGCCCAGTCGGGGGCTGTGAGCCGGCGCGCGCGCTTCCGGTTCTTCCGGGATCTGGGGGACGACGCGCGCGATCTTCTGCTCCTCGCGCTGGCGGATGCGGCGGCGCTGCGTGGCGATTCGCCGCTTGCCGTGTGGGGCGGCCCCGACGGGCACATCGTGCGCGAGCTGATGGCGGGCCATGCCGAAGAGATCGCCGCCCTGTCGGCACCGCCGCTGCTGGACGGCCGCGATGCGATGCAGGCCCTCGGGCTGCCGCCGGGCCCCGAGATCGGCAGGCTGCTTCGTCTCCTCCGCGAGGCGCAGGCGGTGGGCGCCGTGACAACTCGGGAGGCGGCCCTGCTCTACATCAGGCGGATGCGGGACCAGCCGCTTGACACCTCCGAGCCCGACCCCTAGAGTAGGGCCGCTCGTCGCAGCCACTGTTCCGATATCCCAAGGAGGCAGACATGATTGGTATCCGTCTCTGCGCGGTGCTCGTCGGGGCGCTCGTCGCGCTCGTCGCCCTCGCGGTGCCCGCCCCGGGCTCGGCCGCTCCCGAAGGCAAGGTGGTGATCGCCCAGGGCGTGGACCCCTCGTCGCTGGACGCCATGAACCAGCAGGAGACGCCGGCGTCGGTGATCGCCGAGCACATCTACAACAAGCTGGTCGAGCGGGACGGGAGCCTGAAGATCGTGCCCGCGGTGGCCGCCGAGCTGCCCAAGCTGATCTCGCCCCAGGTGTGGGAGATCAAGCTCCGCAAGGGCGTCAAGTTCCACAATGGGGAGGACTTCAACGCGGACTCCGTGAAGTTCAGCCTGGAGCGGGCCAAGGATCCCAAGATGCGGGGCAGCTCGAATTTCAAGCTGATCCAGCGCGTGGAGGTCCTGGACCCCTACACGGTGCGCGTCCACACCGTCAAGCCCTGGCCGACGTTCATCGCCTCGATGAACCATCCGCAGGCGGCCATGTACCCGCCCAAGGCCTATGCCGACAAGGACAGCCCGTACATCTCCAAGAACCCGATCGGCACCGGGCCGTACAAGTTCGTCCGATGGTCCAAGGACGAAGAGATCGTCCTGGAGGCCAACGACGGCTATTTCCGCGGCGCCCCCAAAATCAAGACCGTGGTGTTCAGGCCCATCCCCGACGACGCGGTGCGGGTGGCGGCGCTCCAGAACGGCGAGGTCGACGTCGCCGTCAACATCCCGCCGCACCTGGCGAACATCATCGCCAACCATCCGAAGCTCTTCCTCAGCACGGCGCCCAGCGTCCGCACCATCCAGCTCATGTTCTACACGCATCAGTTCGACACCCAGAACAAGCTGGTCGGCCCGTACCAGGGTCCGTCGGCGGACAAGCGCGTCCGGCAGGCGATCGCGTACGCCCTCGACGTGGACGAGATCATCAAGGGCGTACTCGACGGCAAGGGGCAGCGGGTGGCGACCATGCTGCCCAGCATGCACTTCGGCTACGATCCCTCGCTCACGCCCATCAAGCAGGACCTGGCCAAGAGCAAGAAGCTGTTGGCGGAGGCGGGTTTCCCCAACGGGCTCGAGATCGCGCTCCACGGCCCCCAGGGGCGCTACGTGCGCGACAAGGAAGTGCTCGAGGCTGTTGCCGGCCAGCTGACCAAGGCGGGAATCAAGACGACGATGCGCACCTATGAGTTCGTCAACTACCTGAACAACATGGTCTACGTGCACAAGGCAGGCCCGGTCTGGCTGATCGGCTGGGGGCAGGGCATGATGGACGCCGAGGGCATCTACGTGCCGCTCTTCCGCTCGGGCAGCCTACTCTGCAACTACTACAACGCGGACTTCGACGGGATGGTGGACCAGGCCCAGACCATGATGGACGAGAAGCAGCGGCTGGCCCAGTACCACCGCATCAACAAGCTCTGGATCGACGATCAGGCGGCGGTGCCGCTCTACCAGCAAATCGACCTCTACGGCGCCAGCAAGCGGCTCAACTGGAAGGCGCGGAGCGACGAGCTGATCAAGGCCTACGACATGTCGCTCAAGTAGGGCGATTTTGACTTCAGGGAGACGCGGGCTAGAATAGGTTTCTCACGCGGCCGTAATTCAGTGGCAGAATGCCAGCTTCCCAAGCTGGACGTCGCCGGTTCGAATCCGGTCGGCCGCTCCACTTCAGAAGGGGGTTGCGGGTACTTTCCCGTGACCCCCTTTCGACTTTGAGGGAGACACTCGTATGCCCAAGCCCGAGCTCGAGTTCTTCAAGCCCGATCGAATCGCCTGGGAGCCCGTGGCGGCCTCGGCCACGGGAGGAGCGGGAGGCGCCGGCGTCAGGCAGAAGATCTTGAGCCGAAGCGAGGACGGCGACGTGACCCGCCTGCTCCAGTTCGACGCTGGGGTCGAGACCACGGAGACGATCACGCACGACTTCTGGGAGGAGGTCTGGATCCTCGAGGGTGAGCTGATCGATCTCGGGAAGAAGCAGACCTTTACGGCGGGGATGTACGCGTGCAGGCCGCCGGGCATGGTCCACGGCCCGTATCGGGTGCCGAAGGGCTGCGTGACCCTCGAGATGCGCTACTTTAAAAAGTGAAGCCCAGGAAGAAGTGAACCTCAGGAGGCGGTGAGGCTCAGGCGGGGCCGAAGCCGATGGCCGTCTGCTCGCCCGTAATGAGCGGGCGGAAGCGCACCGCCAGATCCGCGCGCAGCGAGTCGAACGGGATGTCCACGACCCGCCCGAGCAGCGAGACGCCCTCGTCGAGCCGCACGACCGCGACCGCGTACGGTGCCTCGGCGCCACGCCCCCGCGGGGCGACCCGGATGACGGTGAACGACGTGATGCTCCCGACGCCGGCGAGAGGCACCGCCGTCCAGTCCCGCTCCTGGCACGTGGGGCAGAACTCCTTCGGGGGAATGGCGAGCTCGCCGCACTTGCCGCACCGGATCCCGGTCAGGCGGCCCGCGCGCGCCTCCTCGAAAAAATGCTTCAACGTCAGCACACGGTCAGCCACGGCCAAAGAGGCTCACGAGTACGGTGGCGGTGTTGCCACCAAGGGTGTGCGTCAGGCCCGTTCGCGCGCCCTCGACCTGGCGCGCGCCCGCTTCGCCGCGAAGCTGGGTGGTGATCTCAGCGATCTGCGCGGCGCCCGTGGCGCCGATGGGGTGGCCCTTGGCCTTGAGACCGCCCGACGGGTTGACGGGGATCTTGCCCCCGAGGCTCGTCCAGCCCTTCTCGGCCGCCGTGCCGCCAGAGCCCGGCTCGAAGAAGCCCAAACCCTCGGTGGCGACGATCTCGGCGATCGTGAAGCAGTCGTGCAGCTCGACGACATCCACGTCGGCGGGCGTCTTGCCGGCCTGCCGGTAGGCGCCGGCCGCGGCACGCTCGGTCGCCATCACCCGCGAGAGGTCGCGCTTCTCGTGCATGAACATGGTGTCGGAGGCCGCCTGGCTCCCGAGCACCCAGACGGCGCGGGGGCGCTTGCGCGCGACCTCCTCGGCCGCCAGGATCACCGCGGCGCCGCCGTCGGTGAACGGACAGCAGTCGAGGAGCTTGAGCGGGTCGGCGACGTAGGCGCTCTTGAGCACCACGTCGACCGTGATCTCCTTCTGGAACTGCGCCTTGGGGTTGAGCGCGCCGTGGCGGTGGTTCTTGACGGCCACGTGGGCCATCTGCTCCTCGGTCGTGCCGTGCTTGTTCATGTGAGCCCGGGCGACGAGCGCGAAGACCCCGGGAAAGGTCAGGCCGACGGTCTGTTCCCAGGTGGCGTCGGAGCAGTAGGCGAAATACTCGGTCGCCGCGTCGGTCGGGATGTTCAGCACGCGTTCGGCGCCGCCGACCATGACGACGTCCGAGATGCCCGCGGCGATCTCCATGACGGCGTGGCGGAAGGCCGCGTGGCTCGTGGCGCAGGCGTTCTCGAAGCGGGTCGTGGGGACGGTCGGTATCCCCAGGAGCGTCGCCGCGAGGGGGCCCATGTGCAGCTGCTTTTCGCCCTCGCCGCCGGTGACATTGCCGTAGTAGAGAGCCTGGATCGCCGACGGGGCGACGTCCGCGTCGCGGATCGCGTCCGTCGCTGCAGCGGCGAAGAGCTCGCCGCTGGTGCGGTCGTGCTTCCCGAATTTCGTGACGCCCACACCGATGACGGCGACGCGGCGCATTGACCCTCCTCGATTGGTTGGGTGACGGCTCGACTCGGGTCATCATGATACCCCAGTGCGAGGGGAGTCAAGTGCTTCTGGCAGCGGTCCCGGGCGCCGTGATAGGGTTCGTGTTCATGAGGAGAGCGTCAGCGTGACGCTGGAAGAGGGACTGATCGCGCTCCTGGCTGCCGCAGCCGTGATCCTGCTGTTCGTGGGGCTGGCCCAGGCCCTCGATGACCGTCCCTCGCAATCCGCGACCCGCGCGCGGCGGCGATCGCTCGCACGGTCCGCCACGACGGCCGGGCCCGCTTCGCCCGCACAGTCGGCCGCTCCGGAGGCCCGGCCTCGAGCGCCGTACACGGGACCCGAGCGCCGTCGCTCGCGGCGTCCCGGCTCGCGCCCCCGTCTCGCGTCCGTCACGCCGCCGCCCGCAGAGCCCCGGACGAGTCAGCCCGACCTCCCCCTCGAGCCCGGGGCAATGCCTCCAGCCGCAGCCACGGCCCCGCCGGTGGAGGCGGATCCGGCACTCGACGCGCTCGAGCGCGCCGTGACGCTCCAGCAGGACGGGCAGTACTCGCAGGTCATCGAGGCTGCGGTGCCGCACCTCGAGGCGGGTGTGCTCGCCGAGGGGGCCGAGCCCTCCTTCCTCCGGGCCGCGCTCTGGACCCTGGTGGGGGTCTCGCGCCACGCCCTGGGCGACATCGAAGGCGCGCAGGGCGCGCTCGACGCCGCGATTCGCGTGGCGCCCGACGGCGTCTCGGAGGGCTGCCCGCAGCGCATCGCTGTCGTGGCGGCGGCCGCGGCGCGCCAGCTTCTGGCGGCGGCCGATGCCATGTCAGCCACCTCCGGCGAGCGTGTCTCGGTGCTCCGCATGTCTGTCCTGTGGCTCGAGTGGCGCATCGTCGCCGCGCCGGCCACGGAGGACGTGTCGGTCCTCCTCGACCGCGCGCGCGAGGCACTTTGGGACGGCTACGTGCTGGCAGGGAGAGGCCTCATGCGGCGGCGGCAGTTCACTCAAGCGGGCGAGCTTGTCCGCCAGGCCATCGACTCGGAAGACCTGCCGGCCGCCCGCCGAGCTTCGCTGGCGGATCTGGCGGCGCGCTGCGTCGTCCGGCAGATGGGCCGCCTCGTCGCGACCGCCCGGGGCGCCGAGACGCCGGAGTCGGACGCGCTCGACGCCCTCGAGCGAGCGCGTGAGATCCTGGCCTCGACCTCGGTGGAAGCCCTCACTCCGGGTCGGTGGCACGCGGCCAAACGGCGGATCTGGAGCGGCTACATGCGGCTCGGCAGCCGCGACATCGAGCGATTCGAGCTCGAGGCGGCGCTGCGGCCGCTCTTCCGCGCCCTGCACCTCCGTGACCTCGACCTGGGCCTCGAGCGGAGGACCCGCGAGCTCCTCACCCGGACCATCGAGCGGATCTCTGACGGCGCCGGTGAGACCATCGACCGCCTGCTCGAGGCGGGCGACCGGGACGCGGCCATGCAGCGGTGGCAGGATGTGCGGGGGACCATTCAGAAGGCGCGCGACCAGGGGCTGTCGCACGAGGAGCTGGCGCACGCCTTCAGCCGGGCCCGGCAGATGCTCGAGCAGATCGAAGCGACGAAGGGATGACGGGCGCTCTGGGCCCGGCGCTGACGCTCGGGCAGATGCTCGACCAGGCGGCGGTACGCGATCCGTCGCAGGAGGCGATCGTCTTCAAGGGCGAGCGGGTGTCCTACGGCGTGCTCAAGGCGCGCGCCGATGTCTTCGCCCAGGGGCTGCTGGCGCTCGGCCTCGAGCCCGGCGACCACGTCGTGCTCTGGATGCCGAATCGCGTCGAATGGAATGTGGCCAACCTTGGAATCGCCAAGGCCGGCGGGGTGACGGTGACGTGCAACAGTCGCTACAAGGCTTTTGAGGTCGAGTACGTCCTGAGACATTCCGACGCCAGGGCGCTCATTCTTGTGGACCGCTTCGACGCCGCGGGCATCGACTACATCGCGATCCTGCGCGAGATCTGCCCCGAGATCGACCGGGCGGGCGACCGGCTGACGAGCTCCCACTTCCCCGCGCTCACTCACGTGGTGGTGCTGGGCGATCACGTCCCGGCCGGCTGCCGCTCCTGGGCTGAGATCGAACGCCCGGGTTCTTCGATTGGCGCGCGGGCTCTCGAGCGCGTGCGAGTCGGTCCCGATGACGTCGCCGCGATGCTGTACACCTCGGGGACTACAGGCGAGCCGAAGGGGTGCCTGCTCACGCACGGCAACATCTACTACAAGTGCCGCGTGTACCAGGATCTCCACGGCTGGACGGCCCGCGACCGCTACCTCGTCCCGGTGCCGTACTTCCACATCTTCGGGTCCATGGGCGGCGTCGCGGCCAACTGCCTCGCCGGCTCCACACAGGTGGTGATGGACGTCTTCGACCCGGCCGAGGCGATGCGGCTCATCCAGGCCGAGCGGGTTACGATCTTCTCCGGCGTGCCGACGATGTTCATCACCATCCTGGGCCACCCGTCATTCGGCCAGTACGACCTTCGGTCGCTGCGCACCGGCTCCATCGGCGCGGCACCCGTGCCCGTGGAGATCATGCGGAAGATCCTCGACCGCGACCACGGCCTGGGCATGGATGCCCTCGTCGTGTACGGGTTGACCGAGGCCACGGGCGGCACCCACTGGACCCGTTCGGGCGACCCCATCGAGAAGCGGGTGTCCACGGTCGGCCTGCGGACTCCGGAGATCGAGGACCGCATCGTCGACGTCGTCACCGGCGCTCCACTCGGGCCCGGTCAGGAGGGCGAGGTGTGCATCGCCGGCCCGACGCTCATGCGCGGTTACTACAAGAACCCGGAGGCGACGGCCGAAAAGATCCGCGGCGGATGGCTCCGCACGGGGGACATGGGCGTCAAGGCCGCCGATGGCTACATGCGCATCACGGGCCGCCTCACGGACATGATCATCGTCGGCGGCTTCAACACCTACCCGGCGGAAATCGAGAACTTCTACCTGCGCCACCCCAAGATACTGGACGTCTCCATCGTGGGCGTGCCTGACGCTGTCATGGGCGAGGCGGTCATGGCCTTCGTCATCCCGAAGGCCGGTGAGAGCCTCACCGCCGAGGACGTCACCGCCTTCGCGCGCGGCAGGATCGCGAACTTCAAGGTGCCGAAGTACGTCGAAATCGTGGAGAGCTTTCCGCTGACCGGCTCGGGGAAGGTGCAGAAGTTCAAGCAGAAGGCCTACGCCGTGGAGAAGTACAACCTCAAGGACCCCTCGTAGCGCTGCGCTAGTGTTCCCTCGCGAGTAGCGCAGTGATCGCAGGCCGCTCGATTGCTCCAGAGCCGTTTCGGATGGTTTCCAGCAGCTCCAGGGGTATCTTCAAAAACGTCTGGACCACTGCGGGATCGAAGTGCGTGCCGGCGCAGCGCTGGATCTCCTGGCGGGCCGCCTCGAAGGAGATGGCGACCGAGTAGGGCCGGTCGAAGGTCATGGCGTCGAAGGCGTCGGCCACCGCGAAGATGCGCGCGCTGAGCGGGATCGTCTCGCCGCGGAGCCCCACCGGGTAGCCCGTTCCGTCCCATCGTTCGTGGTGATGGTAGACGATGGGCACCGCGCCCCGCAGGAAGGGGATGGGCTCCACGAGCCGGCGGCCCAGATCGGGGTGGGTGCGCATGATCCTCCAGTCCTCGGGTCCCAAGGGCCCCGACTTGAGCAGGATGCCGTCGGGGATCCCGATCTTGCCGATGTCGTGGAGCAGCACCCCGTGCTCGATGTCGCGCATCTGTGTTTCCGGCAGGTTGTGGGCGCGCGCGAGCGTGAGCGAGTAGCCGACGACCCGCCGCGAATGGGCCTGCGTGCCGATATCCCGTGTGTCGAGCGCCGAGCCCAGGGCCTCGAGCGTCGTCCGATAAGTATCCTCGAGCTCGCTCAACGCGGCGGCCAGCCCGCGCGTCGCCTCGTCCACGCGCCGCTCCAGCAGCGTGTGATACTCGCGCCGCTCCAGGAGCAGCTGCCGCCGCTCGAGCGCCCGCTCGGCCGAGATGAGAACGCCTTCGACGTTCACGGGCTTGACGATGAAGTCGTACGCCCCGCTCTTGAGGCTCTCGATCGCGGTCTGCACGTCGCCAAGACCTGTGATGACGATGATCGCGGCATCGGCGTCCACGGCCCGGGCGCGCCTCAGGAACTCGAGCCCGTCCATCACGGGCATCTTGATGTCCGTCAGCGTCAAGGGCGGGCGCTCCCGCACGAAGGCATCCAGCCCTTCGCGTCCGTTGGCCGCCACCCGACACTGGTAGCCGTCGGTGACGAAGACCTCGCGCAGGACGCTTCGGACCTTGGCGTCGTCTTCGACAATGAGGACCTGCTTGAGGATCGAGTGCTCGCTCATTCGACCTTCGCCTCGGAGGGCACGGGCTGAGCCACGACGACGTCCTCGTGGACGGAGACGCGGTTCTTGCCGGCGCGCTTCGCGGCGTAGAGCGCCTCGTCGGCGGCCTGGATCAGGTCGTCCGCGGTGGGCGCCACGTCTTCGGGCAGGGAGGCGATGCCGAAGCTCGCCGTCACGCGACGGCGGTGGGCGAACTGGTACGAGGAGAGCACATAGCGGATTCGGTCGGCGTACAGCCGGGCGCCCGCCTTGGACGTCTCGACCAGCAGGACGGCGAACTCGTCACCGCCATAGCGGCAGATGACGTTGATGCCACGCGAGTGCCGCAGGAGAATCTCGGCCATGCCCCGGAGCGTCTCGTCGCCCGCGGGGTGCCCGAGCTCGTCGTTGACCGACTTGAAGGCGTCGAGGTCGAGCAGGACGACCGAGACGGGGTGGTTGAAACGGCGGTAGCGTGAGACCTCTTCCTCGAGGCGGATCGAGAAGAAGCGGCGGTTGTAGAGTCCCGTGACCTCGTCCTTGAACGAAAACTCCTTGAGCCGGGCGTTGGTGGACTCGAGCTCCTGGTAGGCGCTGTCGAGCCGCGTGGCGTAGTGGTCGAGGGCCGCGGCTTGCTGCTCGATCGGCGCGAGCATACGGGAAAAGGAGTGCAGCAGGCTGTCGGCGTCGTCGAGACTTCCCGAGGCGGCCGGCACCCGCTCCGGCGCGGGCGCGGGCGCCGGGGCGGCCGGTTCGGACCGTGGGAGTCCGCGCGTCAGATCCCAGATGAGAACCCCACCCACCACCATCAGGAGCCCGGTGAAGACGAGCAGGGCCTCGAGCCAGGGCAGGTCCCTGACCTGCCGGCTGTGGTCGAGCAGCGGCAGGAAATACGCGTAGAAGCTGTAGCCGACGACTATGAGCGGAATGAAGGAGGTCAGCCACAGGGCGAGCATGATGGTGCGCCGTGCCCCGCCCGCAACCAGGGTGGGTTCGTCGGGCCTGGGTCTCGCCACGCGTTTGGCCTGAGCCACTCGGTTAGTATTGGCTGGCGCCCCGTCGGGTGTCAAGGCATCACCCCGCCGCCTTGACGGCGCCGCGAGCCCTAGGATACCGTATCGGGGCATGGCGACCGAGCCAAAAGTGTTCATTCCCGACAAGCAGATCGACTGCATCGGCCTGTTCTGCCCGATGCCTATCGTCAAGACCCGCGAGGCCATACACGGGATGGGTCTCGGACAGCTCCTGGTCATGCTGTCGGACGACCCCGCCTCGGACGCCGACATGCGGAGTTGGTGTCAGATCACCGGCAACGAGTTGCTCGAGGTCTCCCGGGAGGACGGCGTGTACCGCTTCCTGCTCAGGAAGACCCGGTAGCGGCGTGGAGCGCCGGAGCACCGCTCCCGACAGGGTCTACCTCGACTACGCGGGATTCTCGCCGGTAGATCCGCGCGTTCTTGCCGTGATGCGGCCCTTTCTCGAGGCCGGCATCGGCAATCCCTCCGCGCCCCACTCGCTCGGCTTCGAGGCCCGCGAGTCGCTCGAAGCGGCCCGCGCCAAGGTGGCTCGGCTCGTGAGCGGCGGGGCACCGGGCATCATCTTCACGTCAGGCGCCACCGAGGCCAACAACCTCGCGATCCGCGGCGTCGCGCCGCGCGGCGGCGACAAGGCTCGCCACGTCGTCACGTCGGCCGTGGAGCACATCTCGGTGCTCAACGCCTGCCGAGAACTCGAGAAAGCCGGCGGAGCCGTGAGCATCCTACCTGTCGACGCGGAGGGGTGCGTCGATCCCGAGGGGCTGCGCAAGCTCCTTCGCCCCGAGACCGTCCTCGTCTCCATCGGCGCCGCCTGCGGGGAAATCGGCACGGTCCAGCCGCTGGGCGACATCGCGCGGATCACGCGCGCGGCGGGTGTCCCACTGCATGTTGACGCGGTCGGCGCCTTGGGCCGGGTGCCCTTCGCCGGCGAAGCCGCGGGCCTCGACCTGGTGACCGTGTCGAGCAATGACCTCTACGGCCCTCCCGGCGCGGGAGCGCTTTGGGTGAGGCAGGGTATCAAGCTCCTCCCGCAGATGCTGGGAGGCGGGCAGGAGGGCGGTTACCGGTCTGGCACGGAGAACCTGCCGGCGCTCGTCGGGTTCGGCGTTGCGGCCGAGCTGATGCGGGCCGAGGCTGGTCACGGCGAGCCCGCGCGCCTGGCCGCGCTCCGAGACCGCCTCGTGGACGGTCTGGCCACTTCCGTCCCGGAGTGTCGCCTGACCGGCTCGCGAACGGCGCGGCTCCCTCACCACGCGAGCTTCGTGCTCCGCGGGGCCAAGGCCGACGGCGTGCTGCTCGACCTTGATCTCTGCGGCGTGGCGGCGTCGTCGGGCTCGGCCTGCGCGCAACGGACCGGCACGCCGTCCCACGTACTCCGGGCCATCGGCTGCGCGCCTCAGGAGATGGAGGGCTCGCTCTGCTTCACCCTGGGCCGCTGGACCACGCTCGCCGAGGTGGACGCGGTGCTCGAGCGGCTCCCGTCCATCGTCGCGCGCCTGCGCGCGCTCGCGCTGCCGAATCCCCGCTGACCTCCATGCGTCTCGTCCTCTTCGACATTGACGGCACCATCCTGACCGCGCGCGGCGCCGGACGCCGGGCCTTGGAGGCCGCGCTCACCGAGGTGTACGGGACGGCGGGAGACATCGAGCGCTACGACCTCCGCGGCCGGACGGACCCGCGCATCGTCTTCGACCTCATGGAGGGCGCGGGACTGACGCGCCCGGCGGTGCGTGAGCGTCTCGACGACTGCTTCGAGGCCTATGCGCGCGGGCTCGCGGCGGAGGTCGGCGACGGCAGCGGGGTCGTCACGCTGCCCGGCATTGCCGACCTCGTCCGGCGTCTCGACGCCACGCCCGAGGTACTCGTGGGATTGCTCACGGGCAACATCGAGGCGGGCGCGCGCATCAAGCTCGAGCCGACGGGGCTTCGTCCCTATTTCCGCCTGGGCGCCTACGGCTCGGACCATGTCGACCGCAGGCAGCTGCCATCACTGGCCGCTCGGCGCGCCCAGGCGCTCACGGGTTACAGCTTTCTGCCCGAGAAGGTACTGGTGATCGGCGACACGCCGCACGACATCGAATGCGCGCGTCATTTCGGCGCCGTCGCGGTCGCCGTCGCCACGGGACTGTACGCGCGCGAGGCGCTCGAGGCCGAGCGGCCCGACCTCCTCTTCGACAACTTCTCCGACGTCGAGGGCGCGCTGCGTAGGCTCTTGTCGCGCCAACTTAACTGAGAGGTTTTACGCCAAGCGAAACCGCGACGTCGTTGCACTGCTGCACGAGGGCGGGCGCGATGGGGATGCCGACGACGTGGCGGTGCCGCTCCGTCTCCGCTTCGGGCTGGCCGGCGGTGTAGACGCGCTCGTGCCCATCGGCACTCGGCATATCTTGTAGCTCGCCCAGCATGTCATCCATGTCAGCCGCGAACTCCTCCACGGGCCGGAAGCGCTTGATGTCGATGGCTGCGAAGCAGTGGCCGGTGTTGGTGAGCTTCTGGCCGCGCAAGCCCTTCCTGTCGAGAACGTCGCCGTAGACGGCTCCTCCAAGCACGCCCGAGAGGATGTCGACCAGCAGGCCCAAGCCATAGCCCTTGTGGCCGCCGAGCTCTCGGCTTCCGCCGAGCGGGGAGAGGAGGCGCGAGGCCAGGACTTTGCGCGGGTCCGTGGTGGGGCCGGCGTGCTCGTCCAGTCCCCAGCCCTCGGGGATAGGCTTGTTCCAGCGCGAGGCGACGTGCAGCTTGCCCACGGCCACGGTCGTCGTAGCCATGTCGAGCACGTAAGGCTCGCGCCGGCCGGCCGGTGCCGCCACGCTGATCGGGTTGGTGCCCATCATGGGCTTTCGGCCGAAGGTCGGCACCATGGCGACGAAGGGCGAGTTGGTGAAGGCGAGCCCGATCATGCCGCGGGCGAGCGCCATCATCGAGTAGTTGGCGCAGGCCCCGAAGTGGTTCGAGTTGCGCCCGGCGACGATGCCCATGCCGTAGGTCGCCGCCTTGGCGATGGCCAGCTCCATGGCCATGGCGCCCGCTGGGTGCCCCAGGCCCTTCTGGCCGTCGACGAGCGCCGTGGCGAGGTCGTCGCGCGCGACGACCGGGTCGGCCCAGGGATGGACGAAGCCCGCCCGGGTCCACTCGACGTACTTTGGCAGCATCCCGATGCCGTGAGAATCCACGCCGCGCAGATCGGTACGCACCATCAAGTCTGCGGTCAGGCGCGCGTTCTTCGGCGACATCTTGAGCGCCTCGAGCACCGTTCCGATGAATTCGGCCAGGCGCTCGTGCGGGACGACGATGGGCTCTTCGGCCATGTCCAATCCTCTCTAGGTGGGCAGTCCCGTGATCTTGATGCCGGAGTTCTTGAGCTTGTAGCGGCGGTTGATGGTGGCGAGCACGGCGGTGATGCCTTCGAGCGGCCCCGCGTTGGTGAGCGCGCCCACGTCGATGGCCCGGACGCCCATGCCGCCGCCGAGCTCGGTCACGACTTTTTTCGCCTCCGCGTCCCCTCCGCAGAGCAGCAGGTCGCAGTCGATGCCGTGGCCGGCGGCCGACAGCTCGTGGGCGGCGATGTGGTGGAAGGCGGCGACGACTCTCGCCCCGGGCCCGAGCAGCGCCTGCGCCTCCTCCGCCGAGGAGCCTTGGGCGGGCGGCGTGAAGAGGCGCCCGCCGCCGAAAGAGAGCGGTACGACCGTGCTGATCACGACCTTGCCGCGGCACGCGTCCTTGAGCGGGATGAGCGTCGCCGCGAGGCCCGTTGCGGGCAGCGTCAAGACCACCACGTCTGCCGCGGCCGCCGCGTCGCGGTTGGACATGCCGCCAAGGGCGCGGCCCGCCGGGCCGGAGAGCTCCGCGGCTTTGGCGCGGGCCCGCTCGGCGTCACGGGAGCCGATGGTCACGTCGTGACCGGCGTGCGCCCAGCGCAGGGCGAGGCCCGCGCCTTCCTTTCCGGTGCCTCCGAGGATGCCGATGCGCATGAGGTCCTTTCTATCGAAAGAGATCGCGGGCCGGATCGCGCAGGAGCGCGCGGCTCCCGCCTTCACCGCGCGGCCAGTTGAGCCCGCGAACGATGGCGACGGGGACCCGGTCGAGCTTTCCCATGACCGGCTCGGCCGCGCCCGCGAGCTCGTCGGCCATCGCGATGATCGTCGCCTGCAGCACGTGACCGGCCGGGTCCTTCTCGCCGAGATAGCTCTTGATCGGTTCGAGCCCGGCCACACCGATCGCGATGTTGGTCAATCCCTCTCGCCAGGGCCTCCCGAACGTGTCGGCGATGATGATGCCCAGGTCGTGCCCCGTCAGGGCCCGCAGCCCGGCGCGCACCTCCCGCGCGGAGCGGTCCGAGTCCTCGGGCAGAAGGCAGGCGGTGTCGGCGTCGACGTTAGACTGGTCCACGCCCGCGTTGGCGCAGATCCAGCCGTGCTGGGTCTCGACGATCAGCACGCCCTTGTCTTGCCGCACGACGCGGCGGCTCTCGCGGAGTATGACCTCGATCAGCCGCGCATCTCGCCCGAGCTCCTCTGCCATCCTCGCGGTCTCGGGCGAGGGAGTGATGTCCGCGAGCCTGACCGTGCGACCCTCGGCCTTGGACACGATTTTCTGGCTGATCACGAGGAGGTCGCCTGCCTCGAGCGATGTTGCCTGCGCGGCCGCGGCGTGAGCGATGAGGCGCGCAAGGTCGTCGCCGCGACCGATCTCGGGCAATCCTTCGACGCCGATCACCTCGTAGCGCGGCGGCACGCTCAGGCCTCCGGGCTGCGGCGCCCCAGACGGGCCGGGACGTCGAGCGAGGCGAGCAATCGGGCGCTCCGTGTGGCAGGGCCACGCTCGAGGAGCAAGGCCAGGTCTTCGGGGGCGTCGATGTCGAGACCGATGCCGGGCAGTCTCCGCACCAGCGGCCGGAGGCCGGCGGCCCGCGCCGCTACCAGGTGGTTGTCGAACGAAGGCTCACCGAACTTGAGCGGCATCACGTCGGGGGGCTCGAGGAGCGCCGCGTTGGTCCCGAAGCCGGACAGCGAAGGCACGAATACCACGCCCGGCGGCTCCAGGGATGCATCAGCCAGCGCGCGGAGCTCTCCCGGTGTGACGCACGGCACGTCGCCCGGAATGGTGAGAAAGCGCTTCGCGCCGTGGATGAGGGCCGCCTGCTGCGCATGGGCGACGGCCTCCGTGTGGCCGAGGTTGGTCTCCTCGCGAAGCGTGCCGGCACCGTGACGTGCGGCGAGAGCCTCGACCTCCGGGTCCCGCGTGACGACGATCACCGGGCCGAGCCGGGCGCGCGCCAGCGCGTCGAGGACGTCCTCGAGCATGGCGCGCGCCAGATCGCCGCGCTCGGACGGCGAGAGGAAGGCGACGAGCCGCTGCTTGGCGTTGGCGAGGTTCTTGACCGGAACGGCGACCAGGATGCTCACGCGATCGCCTCGAGCGTCCGGCGGGCCAGGGCGATTTCCCCGCTCCGGCCGCGCATGACGGTATCCGTCAGGATGGACCGTATCCCTCCCGTTTCGAGGCGCGGCACGAGCGCGGCGTCCTGGGCGTCCGCGAGGAGAATGTCGAGCCACGGCGCGTAGGCGGAGGCGACACCGACCGCCGACACCTCGATCCCGCACGCAGCCATGAGACGCCCGGCCGGCCCGGACACGGCCTGCCCTCCGACGATGGGGCTGACCGCGAGGGTCGTCGCGTCCGTCGCCTCCAGCGCGCGCGCGATGCCGGGCACGGCGAGGATGGGACCGATCGAGGTGAGGGGGTTGGAGGGGCAGACGATGACCGCGTCGGCCGCGGCGATGGCCTCGACCACGCCCGGGGCGGGCAGGGCCGAGGGCGCCCCGACGTAGTCCACTTCCGTTACCTCGACCTGGGTCTTCTCGCGCACGAAGTACTCCTGAAAGCCCAGCCAGCCATCCGGCCCGAGGACGCGTGTCCTCACGGGCTGGTCCGACATGGGCAGGACCGGGTGGCTCACGCCGAGGTCTCGCGCGATCTTGGCTGTGACCTCCGTGAGCGCTCGCCCTTCACCCAAAAGTCGCGTGCGGTGCAGGTGAGTGGCGAGATCACGATCGCCCAGGTTGAACCAGGTCGGTTCGCCGAAGCGGACCATCGCTTCGAGCGTCCGGAAGCTCTCGTCGCGGAGCCCCCAGCCCCGGTGCTCGTCTATCCAGCCTCCCAGCGCGTAGCAGACGGTGTCGAGGTCGGGGGAGACGTGAAGCCCCCAGATCAGCGCATCGTCGCCTGTATTGCCGACGATGGTCAGGGTCCCCGGCGGAACGAGCGCGTCCAGGCCCCGAAGGAGCTTGGCGGCGCCGGTCCCGCCGGCGAGGGCGACGATGCGCATGGGGCCGCGGGCTAGCGAAGGACGGGGGAAGCGCGGCGGTCGCGACCGCGGCCCGCTGCGCTCCAGAGCGCGCTGCCGCCGCGCCAGCCGAAGAGCCCGATGCCGGGACGCCCGCGAAGGGCCTCGGGCAATTCGGCCTCCGGCACCGGAATGAAGCCGAGGCGCACCCACACGCGGTCGAGGCCGTACGGGCGCGCAAAGAGCGTTTCGATCTTCGCCGCCTCCGTCCAAGCGAGTGCCAGGGCGACCAGGCCCGCTGCCGCGTCCAGGACCGGTTCGGGGTCCGCGCCTGGCGGGGCGGTGATGACCGGCCCGTGGAGCATGGCGGCCCCTCCAGCCCTCTCGAGCAGCAGGGCCCCGGCGAGCGTCTCGCCGGCCCACGCGCCCCAGCCCATCGCAACGTCGGCCGCCGGCGGTGCCCAGGCCCCGACGAAGTCGAAGAGCTCCCGCGCCTCGCGCCCCGGCTCCGCGAGGGCCCGGAAGGCGAGGTCGTCCCAGCCCTTACTTCTTGCCAAGCACCGCGTCCTTGATGCTCTTGGCCAACCGGAACTTCACGACGCGCTTGGCCGGAATCTTGATCGGCTCGCCCGTCTGCGGGTTGCGGCCCATCCGCGCCTTGCGATTGGCCAGCACCAGCCGCCCGAAGTGAGGCAGCACGAAGATGTTCTTGGCTTCCTTGATCGCGAGCCCTTCGAGCTGCTCGAACAGATCGACGATCTGCTTCTTCGTGAGGTTGGTCTTCTGGGCGAGGTGGGCGATGGTGGCGGACTTGCTCATGGGTTTTGCCATTCGGTGATCCTCCGTCTCAGGGTTGAGGGTGAACGATACGGCCACTGCGGATGCCCGCGGTTGTCTAGGACAAGGCCGAATTGTAACCTAGCCGCCCACGCTCGTAAACAACCGCCTCGTCCAGCGCTACGACCGGCTCGGGGTCTCCGTCTTCTCCGGGTGCACGAAGCGGAACTGGCTCGACGCGGACAGCGTGCGGTAGGAGCCGAAGCGCTCCGCGGCATCGGTGACGTGGTCGAGCGGCGAGTCCTCGTCGTCCCCGACGGCCGTGTAGACCTTGAGCAGGTTGTAGAGCGTGTCGCGGCGGGCGGGCACGCGCCCCGCCTCGCGGATGAGGCGGCGTAGCTCGGCGGGCGGCACGAGCTGGCCGAAGCCGGCGCCCGCCGAGGTGGAGATGGACTCGTTGATGAGCGTGCCGCCGACGTCGTTGGCGCCCGCCGCGAGGAGAAACTGCGCCATTTTTGGCCCCTCCTTGACCCAGGAGGACTGGATGTTGCGGAAGGTAGGGCCGAGGATCAGGCGCGCGAGGGCGTGCATCTTGATGACCTCCACGCCCGTGGCGCCCTGCCGCACGCCGGGCACGAGCCCCCGCCGGTACATCGGCGCTTCGTGGTGGATGAGCGACAGCGGGACGAACTCGGTGAAGCCACCCGTCCGCCGCTGGATGCTCCGCAGCAGGTCCATGTGGCGGATCCAGTGCGCGGGTGTCTCGACGTGACCGTACATGATGGTCGAGGTGGTCGGGATGCCGAGGGCATGGGCCGAGGTGATCACCTCGATCCACTGCTCGACGGTGATGCGGCCGCGGGCGATGCGGTCGCGGATCTCCTGGTCGAGGATCTCCGCCGAGGTGCCGGGGAGCGTCCCGAGCCCCGCCTCGCGCAGGGCCTTGAGAAAGTCGGGGATCGACAGCCCCGAGCGTGTCGCCCCGTACAGGATCTCCTCGGGCGAGAACGCGTGCAGGTGCATCTCTGGCACGGCCGCCTTGATGGCGCGGCAGAGATCGACGTAGTAGGAGCCGTCGAGCTTGGGGGGCAGCCCGGCCTGGATGCAAACCTCGGTGGCGCCCATCTCCCACGCCTCGACGGCGCGCCGCACGACTTCGTCGAGCGGGAGGAAGTACCCCTCCTCCTCGCGGTGGTCACGGCTGAACGCGCAGAAGGTGCAGTGCTTGATGCAGACGTTGGTGAAGTTGATGTTGCGGTTGACGACGTAGGTGACGACGTCGCCAGCCTGCCGCCTGCGCATCTCGTCGGCGACGAGGGTCAGCGCGTGGAGCTCGCGGCCGCCGGCCTCGGTGAGGCGGATGCCCTCGCCCACGGTGAGCTCGTGGCCTTCAAGGGCGCGTCCGAGGATGCGGCGCACGTCACCGTCGATCCAATCGAGCGCGATGCCGGTGCTCGCGCCGGTGTCGTTCAGTTCCACGATCGCCACCTTTCGAGGTCGCCTCTCACGAGGCCGTCGGCGTCCACGAGCCCGCGCACGCGCGGGCGGAGGTCTTCGTGGACGAACTCGGAGCGCCCCGCGTACTCGGGATACACGGCCAGCCGCTCGCGCAGCTCCAGGCCGGCGTGCTCGGTGGCGCGCCGGAGGACCGCGAGCCCGGGCCACGGCCGCTCGGGATTGATATGGTCGGGGGTGAGCGGCGAGACGCCGCCCCAGTCATTGATGCCTGCCTCGGGCAGCCGCGCGAAATCGGCGTCGGAGAGGTTGGGCGGCACCTGGATGTTCATGTCGGGGCCAAGCAGGAGCCGGGCCACCGCGGCCGTCCGGAGGATATCGTCCATATCCGGCTCGGCGTGGTCGCGCATCGGGATGCCCGGCTTCCGGCGGAAGTTCTGGATGATGACTTCCTGAATGTGCCCGTAACGTTCGTGGAGATCGCGGATTGCCAGTAGAGCCTCGACCCGCTCGGCGAGGGTCTCGCCGATGCCGATAAGAATGCCCGTTGTGAATGGGATCGACAGCTTGCCGGCGAGCGCGATGGTGCGGAGGCGGCGGGCGGGCACCTTGTCGGGGGCGCGGTCGTGGGCGAGTCCCGCGCCCAGCAGCCGCTCCGAGGCCGTCTCCAGCATGATCCCCATGCTGACGTTGACCTCACGGAGCGCCGAGAGGTCCCGCTCGCCCATGACACCCGGATTGGCGTGGGGCAGGAGACCGGTCTCGCTCACGACGAGCGCGGAGACCTCTCTGAGATAGCCGAGCGTGGTCGAGTGCCCCATGCGCCGCAGGAACTCGCGATACTCGGGAAAGACGGCCTCCGGCCGGTCGCCCAGCGAGAACAGCGCCTCCTTGGCCCCGAGGCGCTCGCCCGCCCGCGCGAGCGCCAAGACCTGCTCGGGCTTCATGCTCAGCGCGCCGGGCTCGCCCGGGTCGCGGCGGAACGTGCAGTACCCGCAGTAGTCGCGGCAGAGGTTGGTGAGCGGGACGAAGACCTTGGCCGAGAAGGTCATGCGGCGGCCGCGGCCCCGGTCTCTCGCTGCCGCCGCCGCGGCGAGCAGGTCGGGCATCAGCGACGCGGGAGTCGCGAGGAGGGCGACCGCCCCCTCCGCGGACGGTGCGCGGCCGCCTGCGACGCGCTCGACGGCAGCTAGCTCGCGTAGCGCCACTGGAGGACCTTGCCCGGCCTGACCTTGATCATGGTCCCGCTGTTCCGGGACAGCTCCATGCCGCGGTACTGAGGGTACTTCGACAGGAGGAGATCGACGCCGGCGGCGAAGTCGCGCCCGGCCGTGAGGATCTCGGCAAGCCCCTGGATGATGACCCAGCGCAGGCGGCGCCAGTCCTCGTCGTAGTGGTCGATCACGACCGAGACCTTGGGGTTCTCGCGGATGTTTCGCACGCGCTTGAGGTCGCCCGCCCGCTTGGGCTTGGCGTCAATGGCCGAGACGAGCGCCTCGCCGTCCCACGCGTAGCAGATCGGCACGACCAGCGGCTGGCCCGTGCCGTCCGCAGTGGCGAGCCGGCCCAGCCGCGCGCTCGCGATGAACTCGGTGACGTCGGCCGGCAGGACGCTCACGGGCTGATCGCACGCAGGCCCGAGCTGCGCTGTGCCTTCGGACGGACCTCTTCGGCGAATCGCTCCATGATGGCGAGCCAGCCCTTGAGGTCCGGCGCGATTGGGTCGAAGACGAAGTGGGTGACGCCGAGCGCCTGATAGGTCTTGACGTCGCCGATCACCTCGGCAGCCGTGCCCCGGAAGAGCTGGCGCTCGCCTCCCGCCGACTTGGCGCGCTTCGGCAGCACTTCCAGCGGGCAGCGGAAGGACAGCGTGATCGCCTTGGGCTCGCGCCCGGCCTTCCGCGCCCAGTCGCGGACGATGGCGACCTTGTCGCGGTACTCCTCCGGCAACAGCATCGCCGGGGGTCTCAGGCCGATGGGATGCCATCCGTCCGAAAGCTCACCTGCCCGGCGCAGTGCGGCGTCCGTGTGGCCGCCGACCCAGATCGGAATGCCGCCCTTCTGCCGCGGCTTGGGCATGGCGCTGACCGGTCCCATTCGGTAGAAGGCGCCCTGCCAGTCCACGGGCTCCTGGGTCCAGCATGCCCGCATGAGCTGCAGATACTCGTCGGTGACTGCTCCGCGCCGCTCGAAGGGCTCGGCGTGGAGCGCCTCGAACTCCTCCTTGAACCAGCCGACCCCCGCGCCGAGGATGATGCGGCCCCCCGAGAGCACGTCCAACGACGCCAGCATCTTCGCCGTGACCACCGGATTGCGATACGGGATGACCAGCACGCTTGTCCCGAGTCTCACGCGCGATGTCTCCCCGGCGAGATAGCTCATGAGCGTCAGCGGCTCGATGTACCCATTCTTCCAGTCACCCACGAACTTGCCACTCGGCGAATACGGGTAGGGCGCGCTCTGGCTCGCCGGGATGACGACGTGGTCCGTGACGAAGATCGAGGAGTAGCGGAGCTCGTCCGCCTTGCGTGCGAGCCTGGTCAGGACCTCGGGGGTAGCGAGTGGTCCGCGGCCGGGAAATGCGAAACCGAAGTCCATGGGGGGCCATATTGCTCGCCACCAGGGGGCCTGTCAAGGCGAGGGCCGCGGGCGTGAGGACACCAACACGTCGGGCGTCAGATCACCTCGCGAAACTCGTCTCGCCTATATGTGATCGCTTATCGACCTTGAGCTTAATAGAAGGTTATTGATCTCAAGTAAATGATTTAGGAGGCAATTACAGAATCTGATAGTGTGCGGTAAATTTAGAGTGTCAGTCTGGTGACACCCCGGGTATGGCTGTGCTAGGTTGAGAGAGACATCATGCGTCTCCCATACAAGGTCTTCATGACCTCGGCGCTCGTGATCTTCGCGCTGGTCGCCGTCGCCACCTGGAGCCTGCTGGCTATCAGCCGGCTGGTCGACGTCAACCGGGGGATCGCGACCCAGTCACTGCCGGCCTTGCGGATGGGCACCGCGTTGCGCGAACAGCTGGGCGGGCTCACCGGAACCGCGATGGATGCCGGGCCGAACGGGGTGGAGGCCGCCCAAAGGGCCTGGAACGATCGCGCCGCGCGGATGGCCAAGGAGTTCGCCCTCTTACGCTCCTTCCTCAGCACCGAAGAGGAGCGGCGGCAACACCAGGAAGCGACGGTTGCCTTCGCGACCTACCGCCGGCTCGCCGCCATGGGCCCCGAGCTCGACGCCGAGCGGCGCTTGGCAGTCGACCGCACGGAGGCATACCTCGACCGTATGCTGGGCGCCACCTACGCTGCGCTCGAGGAAACGCAGAGCGAAGCGCGGCAGCTCGAGGGACACACGTGGCATACCGTGTTCTGGGCGCTCTTCGCGAGCCTGGCGGCAGCGCTCGCCACCACGGCCTTCCTGGCCGTGCACCTCACGCGCTCGCTCAGGCGGCTCTCGATCGCCACGGCCCAGCTGGCCGACGGCGCCTTCACCGAGCCGCTGCCCGTGACGAGCCGTGACGAGATCGGGGAGCTGGCGCGCTCGTTCAACCGCATGGCGGAGCGCCTCCGCGAGGTGGACCACATCAAGGAGGAGTTCTTCTCGCACATCTCGCACGAGCTGCGGACCCCGCTGACATCCGTGAAGGAAGCGACCCACCTGTTGCTCGACCGCGTGCAGGGGCCGCTCACGACCAAGCAGGGGCGGCTCGTGGACATCATCGCCGCGAGCTCGGATCGGATCCTGCGGCTCGTGAACCAGGTGCTCGAGCTCTCGCGTCTCGGCGCGCGCCTGCTTCCGGTCGAGCGGCGCCCGGTGGACATGGAGAAGATCGTCGTGCGCGCCCTCGAGGAGCTGCGCCCGCAGATCGAGGAAAAGGGCCTGGCGGTCGGGCGCGCGACCCGCGGCACGGACTTCGCGCTGCAGGGCGATGAGGATCAACTGCTCCGAGTCATGGTCAACCTGGTCGGCAATGCCGTCAAGTTCACGCCGCATGGCGGTGCGGTGACGGTCGGCCTGACCGACCTGGGTCCCGAAGTCGAGATCGCGGTCGAGGACACTGGCATCGGCATTCCTGCGACTGACCTGCCGCGCATCTTCGACCCGTACAAGCAGGCCCACAGGGGACGGGGCGGCTCAGGGTTGGGGCTGGCCATCGTCAAGGGGCTCGTGGAGGCACATGGCGGGAGCGTTCAAGTCGAGTCCGTTGCGGGGAGGGGCAGCCGCTTCCTCGTGCGCCTGACTCGCGGTGGCGCGCCCTTGGTCGGAGACGCGCCGCCAGGGGCAGAGCGGTGAAGGCCGCGCGCGCGCTCGTCGTCGACGATGACCCGGTCATCCTCGAGGTCCTCGAGATGCGGCTGCAATCCATGGGGCTCGACGTGGCGCTCGCGCGGAACGATCGGGAGGCGATCACGCTCCTCGACGACCGGGGCTTCGACGTGGCGCTCGTGGACCTCCGTATGGAGCCCGTCAACGGCCTCAAGCTCATGGCAGCCGCGCACGAGCGCCAGCCGCGCCTGCCCGTGCTCATCATGACCGCGCACGGCACCATCGACAACGCCGTCGAGGCCGTGCGGCAGGGCGCCTTCGACTACCTGACAAAGCCTTTCGTGCCCGAGGAGCTGCGCGGCAAGGTCGGCCGCGCGCTGTCCGAGCGCCGGTGGACCCGTGATCGGACGCTGTTGAAGGCCGTGGGCGACGCCTTGGGATCCTCCGGCACCATGGAACGAGTCCTCGACGCCATCGCCCAGGCCACGGTCGAGGCGACCGAGGCCGAAAGAGCCGTGGTCTTCCTGCTGGAAGATGGTCGCCTCGTGCCCATGGCCAGCGCCGGCGCCGCGCCCGGCCCCATCGACGACCTCGCTCGGACGGCGGCCGACGTCATCGATCGCAAGATTCCCGCTGCCGCTGTGGCCGACGCCGACGGGCGGGTGACGCTGGGCGCCCCGCTCTTCGTCGGCAGCGCCGCCGCCGGCGCGCTCGTTGTCGAGACGCGTGTTGAGCCGACGGCGGATGACCTGGACGTGCTCGCGCTCTTTTCCTCGCAAGCTGCGGTGGCCCTCAAGAATACCCGGGAGCTGGAGCGGCTGAGGAGCGGCGCCCTGGCGGCGCTCGGGCGCATGGCCGCCCAGGTGGCGCACGAGCTCCGCAATCCGTTGGGCGGCCTCAAGCTCTTCGCCGAGTACCTCGAGCACAGGCTGAGCAAGGCCGGGGACACCGAGGGCAGCGACGTGGCAAGAAAGATCAACCGCGAGGTCGACCACATGGCCGACCTGGTCCGTGAGATCACCCAGTTCGGCCGGCCGGGGTCGCTGCGCCGGATTCCCACCAATCTCAATGGCCTGATGGAGTCCTGTCTTGCCCTGGCCCAGGCCCGCGTCGCCTGCAAGGAAATCCGGGTGGCGCTCGAGCTCGACGCGGCGCTGCCCCCGGCCGCGCTCGACCCCCGAGAGATCCGAAAGGTCTTCCTCAATCTGATCGTCAACGCGCTCGAAGCCATGAGCGGTGGGGGAACCCTGACGCTGCGCACGCGTTCGGCCGAGCGGGGATTCGTCGAGGTTGCGGTGGAGGACACGGGCTGCGGCATGAGCGAGGAGACGCGTGCGCGAACCTTCGATCTCTTCTTTACCACCAAGGACAGCGGCACCGGCCTCGGCATGGCCATCGCGCGCACGGTCGTCGAACAGCACGGGGGGCGCGTGGACATCCAGAGCCAGATCGGACGGGGTACTCAGGTGCGGATACTGCTGCCGGTGGTGGCGCCATGAAGCCCGGAGTGCTGGTCGTGGACGACGAGCCCGCGATCGCGGAGGGCCTGCGACTCATCCTCGAGCGCGAGGGCTATATCGTAGAAACGGCCTTGAACACGGCGGAGGCAGCCGCCCGCATGGACGGCCGCGACTTCTCCGTGGCCCTCGTGGACCTTGTCTTGCCGGACGGCGACGGCCTCGGTCTTTTGAGGTTGCTCAAGAGCCGGGATGCCGACATCGAGGTCATTATCATGACGGGCCACGGCTCGATCTCCAAGGCCGTGGAGGCGACCAAGGAAGGCGCCTTCTACTTCGTCACCAAGCCCTTTGATTCGGCCGAGATGCTGACCCTGCTCGGCAAGGCCCTCGAGCGCCGGAGGCTCCTGGCCGAGACCTCCAACCTCAGGCGGCAGCTGGCCGAGCAGATGGGTTACGGTGAGATGCTTGGCGGCTCGCCCACGATGCGGCGCGTCTTCGAGCTGCTCGACTCGGTCTCGGCGTCTGACGCCAACGTTTTCATCGTGGGAGAGAGCGGCACGGGCAAGGAGCTGGCCGCCAACGCCGTCCACGCCAAGAGCCCTCGCGCTCACGGACCGCTCATCAAGATCAACTGCGCCGCGCTGCCGAAGGACCTCATCGAGTCCGAGCTCTTCGGACACGTCAAGGGCGCCTTCACGGGCGCCACCTCGGACAGGCCGGGCCTTCTCGAGGAGGCCCACAAGGGCTCGCTGCTCCTCGACGAGATCACCGAGATGCCGGCGGACCTTCAAGCCAAGCTCCTGCGCGTGCTGGAAGACCGGAGCGTGCGGCGCCTGGGTGGCAGTCGTGCGGTGCCCGTGGATTTTCGGCTGATCTCCTCGACGAACCGCGATCCCGAGGCGGCGGTCCGCGACGGCTCGCTCCGCCAGGACCTCTACTTCCGCATCAATACCGTGACCGTGGAATTGCCGCCGCTGCGGGAGAAGACTCACGACATCCCTCTGCTCGCGAAAGGCTTCCTCGAACGATTCCGGCTCAAGCACAACAGGCCGATCGAGGGAATAGACCCGGAGGCCTTCAGACGGCTGCTGTCCTATATGTGGCCCGGCAACGTTCGCGAACTCGAGCACGTCATCGAGCGGGCGGTGCTGGTGGCTCGCGGACGGGAGGTGACGGCCGCCGATCTGCCCGAAGCCCTCAATGCCGGCGCCGCTCTCCTGAGTGCTGTTCCGCCGGCCGGATCGCTCGAGGAGATAGAGCGCGTCTCCATCGTGCGGGCGCTCGAAACCACTGGATGGAACAAGCAGGCCGCGGCCGCGCTGCTGGGCCTTCGCCGGCCCACGCTGTACTCGAAGATGCGCCGCCACAACATCCCCCAGCGGCGTGATTAGGCCAGCGTTCGAATCGTGACAGTGTCGGGGTCTTTCGTCATCTGAGCGACGTCTTCGCTGACACCCCGCCGGTAAGTACCCGTCGATGTTCACCTCCTGCGCGGGCCCCGGGATTGCAATGAGGGCGCACAGGAGGTGGCGTTCATGGCGAAGATGCTGGTGGTTGACGACGATCCGGCTTGGAGGGCCCTCTATCGGATGGGTTTCGAGGGGGACTTCGAGGTGTTCGAGGCTGTGGATGGGCTCGACGCCCTGGCCGCCCTCGATAGGGTGCGACCGGATATCATCGTGCTCGATCTCAAAATGCCGCATCTCGACGGCATGGGCTTCCTCCGGCAGTTGGAGCGGCGCGGATTGAAGGTGCCGATCATCGTGTGTTCGGGCACCTTCACCATGGAGAGCCCACCCGCCATTCCGGGCGTGTTTCCAGCCATGAAGAGCCCGGACCTCCGCAACGTCTGGAGCGCTCTCGAGGCCGCGCTGCCTCGACCGGTCAAGGTGGACTCGAGCCTCAAAGCCCGCCGCACGATCGAAGAGACCGTCTGGCGCGACTGACGCCGTAACGGCTCCGGCCTCGGCGCCTGCCTAGCGCCGAGGCAGTTTTCGGCGTCTGCCTAGCAAATGGGCAGACCTCCGTCCCGAGATACGCCCCGTTGTCCCCTCAAGCAGTTGATTTGTCATCCCCTCTCGGAATCCAGTCACCCGGCACGGCAGGTGCAAACCAAGGCGCCCCGGGAGGACGTCATGAAAAAGATCGAGGCCATAATCAAGCCGTTCAAGCTCGACGACGTCAAAGAGGCCCTCACGGGCATCGGCGTCATCGGCATGACGGTCTCGGAGGTCCGCGGCTTCGGCAGGCAGAAGGGGCACACGGAGCTCTACCGCGGCGGCGAGTACACCGTGGATTTCCTCCCCAAAATCAAGATCGAGGTCGTAGTGCCCGACAGCCTCGTGGACAAGGTCGCGGGTGTTCTCGCCGCAGCGGCCAAGACCGGCAATATCGGTGACGGCAAGATCTTCGTTCACCCCGTGGACACAGCGATTCGCATTCGCACCGGCGAGCGCGACGAGAGTGCCCTGTGACGGCAATGGCCAGGGAGGAGAGGCCTTGATGAGAGCGTGCCGGCTAAGCCTGGTCACCGTACTGATAGCTGTTCTGGGTCTCTGCGCCGCCGGATCGGTCCTGGCTCAGGCCCCGGCGGCCGCTCCGCCGGCTCCTGCGGCGGCTGCCGCGCCCGCGCCGCCCACCCCCAAGATCGACACGGGGGACACCGCGTGGGTGCTGATGTCCTCGGCGCTCGTACTGCTGATGACCGCGCCTGGGCTCGCGCTTTTCTACGGCGGCATGGTGAGGCAGAAGAACGCGCTCGGAACGCTGATGCATAGCTTCATCATCCTCGCGCTCATCTCCGTCCAGTGGGTGCTCTGGGGTTATAGCCTGGCGTTCGGCCCCGACAAGGGGGGCCTTATCGGCGGCCTCGAGTGGGTGGGGCTGCGCGGCGTGGGCGCCGAGCCCAACCCGACCTACGCCGCGACCATCCCGCACCAGGCCTTCATGCTGTTCCAGATGATGTTCGCCGTTATCACGCCCGCACTCATCACGGGGGCCTTCGCCGAGCGAAAGAAATTCTCGACCTTCATCGTGTTCGTGCTGGCGTGGGCGACTCTCGTCTATGACCCGCTGGCCCACTGGGTCTGGGGAGACGGTGGCTGGCTGCACAAGCTGGGCGCGCTCGACTTCGCCGGCGGCACCGTCGTCCACATCTCCTCGGGCGTCTCGGCTCTGGCGGCGGTCCTGGTGATCGGCAAGCGCAAGGGCTATGGCCAGCTGCCGATGCCACCCCACAACCTGCCCTTGACGGTGATGGGCGCGAGCCTGCTCTGGTTCGGCTGGTTCGGCTTCAACGCGGGGAGCGCGCTCGGGGCCAATGGCCTCGCCGCCCACGCTTTCACCACCACGAACACGGCAGCGGCCGCAGCCGCGCTCGGCTGGATGCTGACGGAATGGAGCTCGCGAGGCAAACCCACCGTGCTGGGGGCGGCTTCGGGCGCCGTGGCCGGCCTGGTGGCGATCACGCCTGCCGCCGGTTTCGTCACACCCATGGCCGCGCTGGTGATCGGGGGTCTCGCCGGCGTGCTCTGCTACACGGCCTGCAATATGAAGACGAAGCTCGGGTACGACGACTCGCTCGACGTCGTCGGCGTGCACGGTATAGGCGGCACCTGGGGGGCGCTCGCCACCGGCATCTTCGCCACCAAGGCCGTCAACGATGGCGGGGCGAACGGTCTGCTCTATGGCGAGCCGGGGCAGCTCTGGAAGCAGTTCGTGGCGGTCGCGGCGACGATCGTGCTGGGCTTCGTGATGACGTTCGTGATCCTCAAGGTGCTCGACGCGATCATGGGCCTCCGCATCACCGAGGACGACGAGATGGCGGGTCTCGATCTCTCGCAGCACTCGGAGACCGCCTATGCCCTCGGCGGATCCTCGTACGGCGAGTACGGGATGAGCGGCCCCGGGAGCGGGGCGTTCGCGGAAGCCATGAAGGCGGCCGAGGCGAAGCGCCCGGCCCATTGACGCATCGAACGGAAGCGGATAGGGTAGCCACGCCGGTGGAGCAGCGACGCTCCGCCGGTCCGGCATTTTAGTCCCACGTCACTCCAAAGGAGGCGGAACGCATGACCCCGAAGGACGTATTGAAGATGGCCAAGGAGAAGGGCGTGAAGATCGTCGACCTGCGCTTCATCGATCTCCCCGGCCTCTGGCAGCACTTCTCGATCCCTGTCTCCGAGCTGAACGAGGGTATTTTCCAGGACGGCCTGGGCTTCGATGGCTCCTCCATCCGGGGCTTCCAGACCATCGACGAGTCGGACATGCTGCTCATCCCCGACCCTTCGACGGCGCAGTTGGATCCGTTCACGGCAGTGCCGACCCTGGTCCTCATCTGCAACGTCAAGGACCCGATCACGGGCAAGGCGTACAGCCGCGACCCCCGCTACGTGGCGCAGAAGGCCGAGGCCTACGTCAAGAAGTCGGGCGCCGGGGACACGATCTACATCGGGCCCGAGCTCGAGTTCTTCTTCTTCGACTCGATCCGCTTCGACCAGAGCTACAACTATGGCTTCTACTTCATCGATTCGGAGGCCGGCGCCTGGAACTCCGGCCAGGAGGGCACGCCGGACCGCCCGAACCTCGGCTACAAGCCGCGCTACAAGCAGGGTTACTTTCCCGTACCGCCGATGGACCAGTTCCAGGACATCCGCTCCGACATGGTGCTGGCGCTGGAGTCGGTCGGCGTGCGCATCGAGGTGCACCACCATGAGGTGGCGACGGGCGGGCAGACCGAGATCGACATGCGATTCGACACGCTGACCAAGATGGCGGACAAGGTGTGCTGGTACAAGTACTGCGCGAAGAACACCGCCAAGAAGTGGGGCAAGACGGCGACCTTCATGCCCAAGCCGCTCTTCCAGGACAATGGCTCGGGCATGCACACGCACCAGTCCATCTGGAGGAACGGCAAGAACCTCTTCTACGAGCGAGGTGGCTACGCCGACATCTCCAAGATGTGCCTCTACTACATCGGCGGTATCCTCAAGCACGCCCCGGCGCTGCTCGCCTTCATCGCGCCGAGCACCAACAGCTACAAGCGCCTGGTGCCCGGCTACGAGGCGCCGATCAACCTCGTCTACAGCCAGCGCAACCGCTCGGCGGCCATCCGCATCCCGATGTACAGCAAGTCCGAGGGGGCCAAGCGCATCGAGTTCCGCACCCCCGATCCGACGTGCAATCCGTATCTCAGCTTTGCCGCCTGTGTCATGGCGGGGCTCGACGGGGTCGCCAACAAGATCGACCCGGGCAAGCCGGTGGACAAGGACCTGTACGAGCTGCCGCCGGCCGAGCAGAAAAAGATCAAGCAGCTGCCGGGCGCCCTCGACATCGTGCTGGACAATCTCGAGAAGGACCACGCCTTCCTGCTCAAGGGTGATGTCTTCACGCCGGACCTGATCGAGACCTGGATCGAGTACAAGCGGAAGAACGAGGTGGATCCCGTCAGGCTGCGCCCGCACCCGTACGAGTTCGCCCTCTACTACGACATTTAGCTTCCGCGGAGTGCTGGACGGTCCCCGGCGACGCGCGCCGGGGATCGTCGTGCCTTCAGGCCCAGGGCGCCATCGCGGGAGTCAATGCCTGCTCAGCGCTTGTGCGATGCGCGGAATGTGGGCGGTCATGGCGCACCACGGCGGCGGATCGAAGCGCGTAATCGCCTTGATTTCCCGTCCTCCCCGGATGGCACCATCCTTGCTCGTCCTGATCCGCATGGGCAGACCCCGATGGAGAGTGTTGATCGTGGACGACCACGCCCAGTCGAGGGCGGCCGTGGCGGAGGCCGTCGGCTCCCAGGGGGGCGCGGTGGTGGGCAATGGCAGCCGCGTCGAGGATGCGGTGCGCCTCGTGGACAAGCATCGTCCCGACGTCCTCTTGATGGCGGTGGGACTGCCCGACGGCGATGGCGTGGAGGCGGCGCGCCGTGTGATGGCGACCTTTCCGTGCGCCATCGTGCTCCTGACGAGTCACGCGGATCCCGGGGTCGCGGCGCGTGCCGTCGATGCAGGCGTGCTCGGCTTCCTGATCAAGCCCTTGCGCAGCGCGGAGCTCGGCCCCGCGCTGGACGTCGCCGTCACCCGGTTCAGCGAGCTCGAAGCCGTCCGGAACGAGAACGAGGCGCTGAAGCAGAAGCTCGAGTCGCGCAAGCTCGTGGACCGCGCCAAGGGTCTCCTCATGACCCGGCTGGGGCTCAGCGAGCCCGAGGCCTTCCGCCGAATCCAGAAGACCGCCATGGACACCCGCAAGACCATGGCCGACGTTGCCCAAGCCCTACTGCTCGCCGACGGCATGGGCCCGCTCCGCTCCGCCCGCTAATCCTGCCGTTTTCTGAGGCACAAGTGACCTGCTGCCTAACCTGTAGGCATTGCCTTCAGCGAGTTCGATATCCGGTTCACCGTAATCATTCGGAAATGCTGACCCTGTTCCCGGGCATGACGCTTGCTCTGGAGGGACGCGGCGCGCCGAGACAGCGGGGTCCGAGGCCGAGCGCCGTCGCCACCGGACGGGCCCATTGGGGGTCCCCAACCTCTCAACCCCGAAGTCAGAAGGAGACGGGCATGCAAGACTTCTCGCGCAGGGATTTCCTCAAGACCACGGCGGCCGCGGGCCTCGGCGCGGCCGCGGGGCTCGGCTTTCCTTCGGTGCTCCGCGCCCAGGGCGGCGGGACCGTCAAGGTGGGCGTGCTCCATTCGCTCTCGGGCACCATGGCCATCAGCGAGGTGTCGCTCCGCGACGTCGTGATGATGGCGTTCGAGGAGATCAACGCCAAGGGCGGGGTTCTGGGCAAGAAGATCGAGCCCGTGGTCGTGGACCCGGCCTCGAACTGGGATCTGTTTGCCGAGAAGGCCAAGCAGCTGCTGCTCCAGGACAAGGTCGCGGTCACCTTCGGCTGCTGGACTTCGGTCAGCCGCAAATCCGTGCTGCCGGTGTTCGAGAACAACGACGGCCTGCTCTTCTACCCGGTGCAGTACGAAGGCGAGGAGTGCTCGAAGGCCGTCTTCTATACGGGCGCCACGCCCAACCAGCAGCTGATTCCGGCGGCCGAGTACCTGATGTCGAAGGAGGGCGGCGGGTACAAGAAGTTCTACCTGCTCGGCACCGACTACGTCTTCCCGCGCACGGCCAACAAGATCCTGCGCGCCTTCCTGGTCGCCAAGGGCGTGCCGGCCGACAGCATCGCCGAGGAGTACACGCCATTCAACCATCAGGACTACCAGACCATCGTCGGCAAGATCAAGCGCTTCGCCTCGGGTGGCAGCGCGGCGGTCCTCTCGACGATCAACGGCGACAGCAACGTGCCCTTCTACAAGGAGTTTTCCAACCAGGGGCTGCGCTCGGAGAACGCCCCCATCATGGCCTTCAGCGTGGCCGAGGACGAGTTGCGCGGCATGGACACTTCCGCGCTGGTCGGCCACCTCGCGGCCTGGAACTACTACCAGTCGGTGGACACCCCGCAGAACAAGAAGTTCATCCAGAATTTCAAGAACTACTGCGAGAAAAACAAGCTCCCGGGTGGCTCCAAGCGCGTCACGGACGATCCGATGGAGGCGGCCTACTTCGGCGTCTACATCTGGAAGCAGGCCGCGGAGAAGGCCAAGTCGTTCGAGGTGCCCGCGGTCCGCAAGGCCGTCTACGGCCAGACCTTCCTGGCCCCGGGCGGCCAGATCAAGATGGACGAGGCCAACCACCACACCTACAAGCCGGTGCTGATCGGCGAGATCCTCAAGGACGGCCAGTTCAAGGTCGTCTCGCGCTCGAAGGGCCTGGTCAAGGCCGAACCGTGGAGCAAATATACGAGCCCCGACAAAGGCTGCGACTGGGTCAAGGAGAAGGGCACGTATCAGAAGAAGGCCTAGCCACGCACGTGATCACGCGTTTGCTGCTGGCGCTCGCGCTGCTGTCGGGGCTCACCGCCCCGGCAGCGGCGCAGGGCGGCCCCACCGGCGTGCCGGCCGAGATCGCCAAGGCCCTTGCCGAGGTCGCGTCGAGCGACGCGGCCGTGCAAGAGGCGGCCGCGGTCGCCCTCGGCAAGACCGGCGACCGCAAGATCCTTCCCCTGCTGGAAGCGCTCCGTGAAGGCAGCGTGTACGTCCGGCCCCTGCCCGGCGGCAAGAAAGAGACGGTCATCGTCGGGGACAAGGTCACCGAAGGCGACAAGACCCTGGTCCCGCTCTTCAGCGCCTACGGCCGCGAGGCCATCGTCGGGCCAGATGGCAAACCGCTCCTGGCGGAGCTCTCGAAGCTCGAGGAGGTGTCCACGGGGCGCAGCCTGCGCCTGGCGATCCGGCCGCTGATCGACGCGTTCTCCGGGCAGAGCCAGCTGACGGATGCCGACTGGACGGTGCGCAGGGGTGCCGCGACCAAGATGGGCAACACGGGCGACCCGGGTGCATTGCCGGCTCTGACCGAAGCGCTGGCCAAGGAGCAGGACCGCTGGGTGCGGTACGCCATCGATGAGGCCGTTGCCCTCATCCAGCTCAAATCTGGCTCTCCGGCGGAGCGCGTGAACGCCGCGACCCGTCTCGGCGCCCTCGGTAGCAGCGATGCCGCCGACCGCCTGCGAGAGGTCGTCGAAGCGACCGACACGCCCCCGGCGCTCCGGCAGGCGGCCGCTGACGCTGGCAAGCGGATCGAGCGCTGGACCCTGTTGACCCAGGGCATCCAGGTCCTGTTCCAGGGGCTGTCGCTCTCCTCGATCCTGCTCCTCATGGCGCTCGGCCTCGCCATCGTCTTCGGCCTCATGGGCGTCATCAACATGGCCCACGGCGAGCTGATGGCGCTCGGCGCCTACACGACGTTCGTGACGCAGGGGTGGTTCCAGGGACACGCCCCCGATGCGTTCGGGTACTACTTCCTTGTCGCCCTGCCGCTGTCGTTCCTCGTGGCGGGCGCGGCCGGCTTCGCCCTCGAGCGGGGCGTCATCCGCTTCCTCTACGGGCGGCCGCTCGAGACCCTCTTGCTGACCTGGGGCATCAGCCTCATGATCCAGCAGGGGCTGCGCCTCTGGTTCGGCGCGGCGAATGTCGATGTGCTGTCGCCGAAGTGGCTCTCCGGAGGCGTGCCCGTGATGGTCGGGGTGCAGCTGCCCTACAACCGTCTCTTCATCATCGCCCTGGCGACCGTTGCCGTGGGAGGGATGTATCTGCTCCTGTTCAAATCGGACGCGGGACTGCGGGTCCGGGCGGTGACCCAGAACCGCGGGATGGCGGCATGCCTCGGTGTCCGCTCGCGCCGCGTGGACGCCTTGACGTTCGCGCTCGGCGCCGGGCTCGCGGGGTTGGCCGGCTGCGCGCTGACCCAGATCGGCAACGTCGGCCCCGAGCTCGGCCAGAACTACATCGTCGACTCCTTCATGGTCGTCGTGACGGGCGGGGTGGGGAAGCTCCTCGGCACCATCCTGGCCGCGGTGGGCATAGGCGGGCTCAACAAGATCATCGAGCCGGGTCTCGGTGCCGTGTTCGGCAAGGTCGTCATCCTCGTGTTCGTGATCCTGTTCATCCAGCGGCGACCGTCCGGACTCTTCGCGGCGAAGGGGCGCTATGCGGACTCGTGAGCGCTGGACCTTCCTCGCCGCGGCCGTCGTCCTCGTCGTGGTCCTGCCGGCGCTGAACGCGCTGCCGCAGGGCTCGCCGCTCCGCGTCTCCGATTTCACGCTCAACCTCTTCGGCAAGTACCTGACGTACGCCATCCTGGCGCTGGGCATCGACCTGATCTGGGGCTATACCGGCGTGCTCTCGCTCGGCCACGGCGTCTTCTTCGGACTCGGCGCATACGCCATGGGCATGCACCTGATGCTCGAGATCGGGGCGAAGGGCGTCTACCAGAACGTGCTGCCGGACTTCATGGTCTGGAACCGCGTGACGGAGCTGCCGCTGTTCTGGAAGCCCTTCTACAGCGCGGCGTTCACCTTGTTCGCCCTCGTGGCCGTCCCGGGCATCGTCGCCTGGGTCTTCGGCTTCCTGACGTTCCGGAGCCGGATCCGCGGCGTCTACTTCTCGATCATCACGCAGGCGCTGGCGCTGTGCGCCTGGCTGACCTTCAACCGCAACTCGATGAACCTCGGCGGCACCAACGGCCTCAGCGGCTTCAAGACCATGTTCGGCTTCCCGCTCAACGAGCCGGCGATCCAGCGCGGGCTCTACGTTGCGACGGCGCTCTGCCTCTGCGGTGCGTATCTGCTCTGCCGCTGGATCGTCCGCTCGCCGGCGGGCAAGGTCCTGGTCGCCATCCGCGACAGCGAGACGCGCGTGCTCTTCTGCGGGTACTCGCCGGCGGCGTTCAAGCTCTTCGTCTTCACCGTGTCGGCGGTGCTGGCTGGGGTGGCGGGCGGCCTGTACGTCGGCCAGGTCGGCATCATCACGCCCGCCAGGATCGGCGTGCTGCCGTCCATCGAGATGATCATCTGGGTCGCGGTTGGCGGGCGGGGAACGCTGATCGGACCGGTGGTCGGGGCCTTCGGTGTCAACTGGCTCCAGAGCCAGCTGACGACCCACTATCCGGATCTGTGGATCCTCGTGCTGGGCGGGATGTTCGTGGCCGTCGTGCTCTTCTTCCCCGACGGTGTCGTGGGCACCGCGCAGAAGATCATGGCGCGCTTCGGCGGGGCCAGGACGCCGGAGCCCGCGCCGGCGAGAACCGAAGAGGCAAAGCCGGTAGAGGCCGGACGGGCTCCATGACTTCCTCCGGCGGCTCGATCATCTATCTCGAGGACGTCACCGTCGACTTCGACGGCTTCAAGGCGCTCAAAGCGCTCAACTTCTTCATGGACTACAAGGAGCTGCGGGTCGTCATCGGGCCCAACGGCGCGGGCAAGACGACGCTGCTCGACGTGATCTCGGGCAAGGTCCAGCCGAGCGGGGGGCGCGTGATCTTCGGCCGCAACACCGACCTCGTCGGGAGGCGGGAGAACGAGATCGCGGGGCTCGGCATTGGCCGAAAGTTCCAGACACCGTCGATCTTCGCCAACCTCACCGTCAGGGAGAACCTCGAGCTGGCGCTGGCGCGCTCGAGCAAGGGCGTGTTCCCCACGCTCCGCGCGCGGCTCAGCGGGGGAGAGCGGGATCGCGTCGACGCCACGCTCGAGAGCATCGGCCTCGGCGGTCAGGCGGGCGACCGGGCGGGCGGGCTCTCCCACGGCGAGAAGCAGTGGCTCGAGATCGGCATGGTCATGGTCCAGGACGCAGAGCTCCTCCTCGTGGACGAGCCCGTCGCAGGCATGACGGACGAGGAGACGGAGAAGACGGGGCGGCTCCTGCAAGGCGTCGCCGAGGAGCGCGCGGTGCTCGTCATCGAGCACGACATGGAATTCGTGCGCAGCATCGCGCGGACGGTCACTGTGCTGCACGAGGGCAGCGTGCTCTGCGAGGGACCCGTCGACCAGATCCAGCGGGACGAGCGCGTGATGGAGGTCTACCTCGGCCGGAGCCGCGACAGCGATGCGTGAGGTCTTTGATGCTTGAGATTCGGGACCTCAACGTCGCCTACGGCGAAAGCCAGGTGCTCTGGAACGTCTCGCTCGACGTGCCCGAGGGCGGCGTCGTGTGCCTGATGGGCCGAAACGGCGTCGGCAAGACGACCCTGCTCAAGAGCATCATGGGGCTCCTTCCGGTGCGCTCGGGCCGTGTCGTCTTCAACGGCCTGGATGTGGCGCGGCTCCGGCCGGAGGAGCGCGCGGCCTGCGGCATCGGCTACGTGCCGCAGGGACGCGAGATCTTCCCGAACCTCACCGTCGCCGAGAACCTTCGGGTCGGCTTCCTCGGCCGGCCGGCCACAGCAGGCAACGGCCGGGCCACGCAGGCCGACATCGAGCAGGTGTTCGATCTCTTCCCGAAGCTCAGGGAGCTCCTCTCGCGCAAGGGCGGCGTGCTCTCTGGCGGCGAGCAGCAGCAGCTGGCCATCGCCCGCGTGCTCCTGGCGCGGCCGAAGCTTCTCCTCATGGACGAGCCGACCGAGGGCATCCAGCCCAACGTCATCATCCAGATCGAGGACGCCATCCAGAGCATCAAGGAGCGCGGCATCGCCGTGCTCCTGGTCGAGCAGTACCTCGAGTTCGCGTGGCGCCTGGCGAGCTCCTACGCCATCATGCGCAAGGGTGCCATCGTCTCGCGCGGTTCGACCTCCGAGCTGCGCCACGATGTCGTCAGACAGCACCTGACCGTTTGACGTAAGATCATCCGACCATGCACCTGACGCCCCGGGAGCAGGACAAGCTGCTGATTTTCACGGCCGCCGAGGTGGCGCGCCGGCGCCGCGGCCGGGGGCTCAAGCTCAACTACCCTGAAGCCCTGGCGCTCATCACCGCCGAGGTCCTGGAAGGCGTCCGCGACGGCCGGAGCGTCTCCGAGCTCATGGCCTTCGGCGTCACGGTCCTCAAGCGGGACGACGTCATGGAGGGCGTGCCCGAGATGCTCGAGGAGGTGCAGGTCGAGGGCACCTTCCCCGACGGCACCAAGCTCGTCACCATCCATCATCCGATCCGATAGGACGCCGGTGCCATGATCCCTGGGGAATATCTGCTCGGCGACGACCTCATCGAGGCCAACGCGGGACGGCGCAGCGTGGAGCTGACGGTGGCGAACACCGGTGACCGGCCCATCCAGGTCGGCTCCCACTTCCACTTCTTCGAGGCCAACCGCGCGCTCCGCTTCGACCGCGGAAAGGCCTGGGGCATGAGGCTCAATATCCCGGCCGGAACCGCGGTCCGGTTCGAGCCCGGCGACGAGAAGGCGGTGACGCTGGTGGAGCTCGCCGGGACGCGCGAGGTCCACGGGCTCAACGCGCTCGCTGACGGCAAGGTGGACACCGCGCGGCGAGACGCAGCGGTGACGAAGGCCGCGCAGGCCGGCTTCCAGGGGGCGTGAGGGGATGAGTCTTCGACTGCCGCGGCGACAGTACGCCGATCTCTACGGCCCGACGGTGGGAGACCGCGTCAGGCTCGCGGACACGGACCTCCTCGTCGAGGTCGAGAGGGACTTCACGGTCTACGGCGACGAGATCAAGTTCGGCGGCGGCAAGGTCATTCGCGACGGCATGGGCCAGTCGGCGCGCGCCACGGCCGCCGAAGGTGTCCTCGACCTGGTCATCACGAATGCCCTCGTCCTCGACCACTGGGGCATCGTCAAGTGCGACATCGGCATTCGCGCGGGACGCATCGTCGGCATCGGCAAGGCCGGCAACCCCGACATCCAGGCGGGCGTGACGGCCGGCATGATCGTGGGCGCCTCCACCGAAGTCATCGCGGGCGAGGGGCGCATCGTCACCGCCGGCGGGATAGACAGCCACGTCCACTTCATCTGCCCCCAGCTCATCGACGAGGCGCTCTCAGCCGGGCTGACGACGCTGATCGGCGGCGGCACGGGCCCCGCCACCGGTACGAATGCCACGACCTGCTCGGCTGGCGCATGGAACATCCACCGGATGCTCGAGGCCTCCGACGGCCTGCCGATCAATCTGGGTTTTCTCGGGAAGGGGAACGCCTCGCGCCTCGACCCGCTGCGAGAGCAGGTGGCGGCGGGCGCCATCGGGCTCAAGCTGCACGAGGACTGGGGCACGACGCCCGCCGCCATCGATGCCTGCCTGTCCGTCGCCGAGGAGATGGACGTGCAGGTCGCGATTCACACCGACACGCTCAACGAGGCGGGCTTCGTCGAGGACTCGATCAGGGCCTTCAAGGGCCGGACCATCCACACGTATCACACGGAAGGCGCGGGAGGCGGGCACGCGCCGGACATCATCAGGGTCTGCGGCGAGCCGAACTGCCTCCCGTCCTCCACCAACCCGACGATGCCGTTCACGGTCAACACCATGGACGAGCACCTCGACATGCTCATGGTGTGCCACCATCTCAACCCCAAGATCCCCGAGGACCTGGCGTTCGCGGAGTCCCGGATCCGCGCGGAGACGATCGCCGCCGAGGACGTGCTCCACGACCTGGGTGCGATCAGCATGCTGTCCTCGGACTCGCAGGCGATGGGGCGCGTCGCCGAAGTCACCACGCGCACCTGGCAGACGGCGGACAAGATGAAGAAGCAGCGGGGGCCGCTGCCCGGCGACGGCCGGAATGACAATGTCCGCGCTAGGCGCTACGTCGCCAAGTACACGATCAACCCGGCGATGTCGCATGGCATCGCCCACGAGGTCGGCTCGATCGAGGTGGGCAAGCTGGCCGACCTCGTGGTCTGGAAGCCTGCCTTCTTCGGGGTCAAGCCGGAGCTCGTCCTCAAGAGCGGGTTCATCGTGACGGCGGCCATGGGCGATCCCAACGCGTCGATCCCGACGCCCCAGCCGGTGCGCTACAGGCCCATGTTCGCCGCCTACGGCGGTGCGGTGTCCTCCACGTCCATGACCTTCGTGTCCAAGGCCGCGCTGGAGGACGGGGTGCCATCGCGGCTCGGCCTGCGCAAGATGATCTCCGCGGTGAGCCGCTGCCGCGGACTCCGGAAGGCCGACATGGTCAACAACACCTACTGCCCGAAGATCGAGGTGGACGCGGAGACCTACGAGGTGCGTGCCGACGGCCAGCTCCTGACGTGCGAGCCCGCCCGCGTCCTGCCGATGGCGCAGCGGTACTACCTGTTCTAGCCGTGGTCGTGATCACCGAGTCTCACCTCCACGTCGAGCCGTCCGCGCTCGCGGGCAAGGCGCGGGACACGCTCTGCCTGACGTGGGAGGAGCGGCGCTGGACGCGGAAGCGTGTCGTCACCACGGGGGGCAGGGAAGTGGGCCTGGCGCTCCCGACGGGCTCTCTGCTTCGACCCGGCGACCTCGTGGCTGTCGAGGCCGACTGGTATCTCGAGATCGAGGGCAAGCCCGAGCCGGTGCTGACGGTGACGCCGAGGGACCGGACCGAGGCCATCCGCGTCGCCTTCGATGTTGGAAACCGGCACTTCCCTCTGGCCATCTCGGGCGAGGATCTTCTCGTTCCCGACGACACGGCCATGGAGCAGCTCCTGAGCCGGCTTGGCGTCGCCTGGAAGCGCTGCGCGGTGGTCTTTGCCCCGCTGGGCGGGGGCCATTTTCACGAGCACGGGAAAAGCGCGCTCGACGGGCATAGGCACGGACACGGGCAGCATGACTGATCCGCGGCTGCTGTCGCTCCTGCACTTCGCCGACAGCGCGTTCCCGACCGGCGGGTACGCGCACTCCTTCGGCCTGGAGACCTACTGCCAGGCCGGACTGGTTCGAGGCAGGGAAGACCTCGAGCGCTTTCTCGCCGCGCAGATCGAAGGCTCGGCCGGGCCGTGCGACGCCACGGCAGCCGTGAGCGCGCTGAGGGCCGCCACGGGCGATGACCTCCGGGCCTGCAGACAGGTGGACGCGACGCTCGAGGCCATGAAGCTGGTGAAGGAGTTTCGGGAGGCGAGCCGGCAGATGGGACGCCAGACGCTCCGGGTGGCGGCGGCGCTGACCGGTGAGGGGCGGCTCGTTCGCTACGCCGCCGACGTGGACCAAGGGCTCGCGCCCGGCCACCACGCCGTCGCCTATGGCCTCGCGGCGGCGGCGCTCGGGTGGGAGCCCGAGGCGGCGGCGCTCGCGTATCTCTACTCGACCACGGCGCTCCTGATCGGCGCGGCGCTCCGGCTCCTCTCCATGGGCCAGATGGACGGGCAGCGCGTGCTCTGGAGTCTCCATCCGGTCATCGAGCGCGTGGCGCGCGAGGCCGCGGCGCGCGACGCGGGCGATCTCTGGAGCTTCGCGCCCGGCATCGAGATCGCGGGCATCCGGCACGTGGCGCTCGAGATGAGGCTCTTCCGCTCGTGAGCGCCGACTCCCGCATTCCTCGCCCCTTGCGAATCGGCGTCGGCGGGCCTGTCGGGTCGGGCAAGACGGCCCTGGTCGAGTCTCTCTGCGTGAGGCTGCGCGACGGCTTCGATCTGGCCGTCATCACCAACGACATCTATACGCAGGAGGACGCCCAGTTCCTGATCCGGCGCGGAGTCCTGCCGCAGGAGCGGGTGCTGGGAGTCGAGACGGGCGGCTGCCCGCACACGGCCATCCGCGAGGACGCCTCGGTCAACCTGGAGGCGGTGCACCAGCTCCTGGGCCGCTTCCCCGGGCTCGATATCCTCTTCGTCGAGAGCGGCGGTGACAACCTGGCGGCAACCTTCAGCCCCGAGCTGGTGGACGCGACGATCTACGTGATAGACGTCGCCGAGGGGGACAAGATCCCGCGCAAGGGCGGCCCCGGCATCACGCGCTCCGACCTGCTCGTCATCAACAAGATCGACCTGGCGCCCTACGTGGGCGCCGATCTCTCCGTGATGGAGCGGGACTCCAAGCGGATGAGGGGAGACCGGCCCTTTGTCTTCACCAATCTCCGGGACGGGACTGGCGCCGACCGCGTGGTTGACTGGATCCGCCGCGAGCTCCTCTTCGAGCCCTGAGGCACCGGCGCCCGGCCGGACCGGGCGCGACGGCTTTCTTGGTCTCGCCTTCGAGCTGCGCGGGTCACGCACGGTCCTGACAGAGCGGCGCTTCACGCTGCCGCTCCAGGCCCTCGAGCCCGTGGACCTCGACGGCACGGGTGCGGCCACGCTCTTCCTCCTGAATCCCACGGGGGGTGTGCTGGGCGGTGACCGTCTCGAGACGCGCGTCGAGTTGGGCGCGGGCAGCCGCGTGTGTCTCTCGACGCCGAGCGCCACGCGCGTCTACCGGAGCGCGGGCCTGCCCGCCGTCCAGCGCGTGACTTTCCATGTGGCCGAGGGCGCGACGCTCGAGTACCTGCCCGACCACATGATTCCCTCTCCGGGCGCGCGCCTCATCCAGAGCGTCCTACTGGACCTGGCGCCCGGGGCCTCGGCGATCCTCTGCGATGCCTGGGCGGTCGGTCGCGCGGCCCGCGGTGAGGCATGGCGCTTCGACCTGCTCGACAGCGGCACCTTGGCGCGCGACCGGGAGGGGCTGCTCTTCAAGGACCGCGTGGTGCTGAGCGGCGCACAGGGCTGGGGAGGGTTGGGGGCGGCCGAAGGCATGGCATACGTCGCGACGGTCGTCTGCCTCGCGCCCGCGCATGCGGGCCTCGACGACCTGGCCGTGACCTTGACCCAGGCCCTTTCCGCCAAGGCGCCCACAGTGAGAGCCGGCGTGACTCCGCTCGCGCGCGGCGGGGTAGTCGCGCGGCTGCTCGCGCCGTCGGCGCCTGCTTTCCAGTGCGCCGTCGAGACCGTCTGGAGGTGCTGCCGCGCCCGTCTCTGGCGTCTCGGCCCGCTTGTCTTGCGCAAGATGTAGGCACGGTCATCACGCTTCACTGCTCACGATAGAGGCGGACTTGCTTATGTCGTGGGCACTCTCCTCGCAGCCTCTTCGCCCCTCCTGTTGAACTCGTTGATTTGATTGCTGTGCTCTGGAGGCACAGGGATTGCTGTTCCCGAATAGGGAACATGGCGCCCGATGGCGGACAACAAGAGGAGGAAGCGGATGAAAGAACGACCCGAGAGCACTGCGACCCTCATCGACCGATTCGTCGAGCGCTCGGTCCAGCACGCCGTCTTCGGGGACCGCCGCGACTTCCTCAAGCTGGTGGGCGCAGCCACGGCGGCGGCCGCGCTGGCAGAGGTCTTTCCGCTGGGCGCCGCCAAGGCCCTGGCTCAGGCGAAGCTGGGCCCGCCCGAGAAGAAGGATCTCAAGATCGGCTTCATCCCGATCACCTGCGCGACGCCGATCATCATGGCCGAGCCCATGGGCTTCTACAAGAGGTACGGGCTCAACGTTCAGGTCGTGAAGGCCTCAGGCTGGGCGATGATCCGGGATCTCTCCATCAACAAGGAGACGGACGCCACCCACATGCTCTCGCCGATGCCGCTGTCGATCAGCATGGGCATCGGCTCCCAGGAGGTGCCGTACGTGATGCCGGCCGTCGAGAACATCAACGGCCAGGCCATCACGCTCGCCAACAAGCACAAGGCCGTCAAGAGCCCGGCCGACTTCAAGGGCTTCAAGTTCGCGGTGCCGTTCGACTACTCCATCCACAACTTCATGTTGCGCTACCTCGTGGCCGAGTACGGCCTCGACCCCGACAAGGACATCCAGATCCGCTCGGTGCCGCCGCCCGAGATGGTGGCAAACCTCCGCGCCGGGAACCTCGACGGCTACCTCGGGCCCGACCCCTTCAACCAGCGGGCCGTGTACGAAGGCGAAGGCTTCATCTTCATGCTCTCGAAGGATATCTGGCCTGGACATCCGTGCTGCGCCTTTGCCACGCGCAAGGACTTCGCCGAGAGCGCCCCGAACGCGTTCGGCGCGCTCTTCCGCGCCATCGTGGATGCGACGGAGTACGCGCACGACAAGAAGAATCGCAAGGAAATCGCCGCGGCCATCGCGCCTCGAAACTTTCTCAACCAGCCCGTCGAGGTCGTGGAGGCGGTGCTGACGGGGCAGTACGACAATGGGCTCGGCCAGAGGATGAACGTGCCGGACCGCGTGGACTTCGACCCGTTCCCGTATCAGTCGATGGCGGTCTGGATCCTGACGCAGATGAAGCGCTGGGGCTACGTGAAAGGCGACGCGGACTACCAGAAGGTCGCCTCGCAGGTCTTCCTCGCCGACCAGTGCCGCGAGGTGATGAAGTCGCTCGGCTATAAAGCTCCCGAGAAGAACTCCGTGGCGCACACCTTCCTGATCGGCAAGCAGAAGACCTTCGATCCCGCGAAGGCCGCCGAGTACCTCAATGGCTTCGCGATCAAGCGGGCCTGATGATGACGATGACGGGAGCCCGGCGCGAGCGCCTCAGAACGGTCGTCTACAGCCTCGTTCTGCTCGTGCTCTTCCTGGGTGTCTGGCAGGCCCTGGCGGGAGCCGGCGGCAAGGGGGGCAAGGGCCAGGGCATCCCGGGGCCCGCTTCGGTCGGGCAGACGGCGTGGGACATGCTGTCGGATCCCTTCTATGACCGGGGTCCCAACGACAAGGGCTTCGGCCTCCAGCTGGGCTACAGCCTGAGTCGGATGATTGCGGGCTACCTTGCCGCCTCCGTGGTCGCCATCATGCTCGGCGTGGCGCTCGGCTCTTCACCGGCGCTCTTCAAGGCCGCCAACCCCTTCATCCAGATCCTGAAGCCCGTCTCGCCGCTCGCCTGGATGCCGCTCTTCCTCTACACGCTCAAGAACGCGGGGCAGGCGGCGGTGCTGGTGATCTTCGTCTCCTCCCTCTGGCCGACCATGGCCAACACGGCGTTCGGCGTCGCCTCGATCAAGAAGGACTACCTGAACGTCTCGCGCCTGCTCCAGCTGTCCTGGCCCCGGCGCTTCTTCCTGGTGATTCTGCCGGCCGCGGCACCGGCCATCCTGGCAGGTCTCCGGATTTCGATCGGCAGCGCATGGGTCGCCATCGTGGCCGCCGAGATGCTGATCGGCGGCACCGGGGTGGGCTATTTCGTGTGGAACGAATGGAACAATCTGGCGCTCAACAGCGTGATCTTCGCCATCCTCGCTATCGGGTTCGTCGGGGTGCTCCTCGACTTCGGCCTCGGGCGGGTGGCCAAGCTGGTCGCGTACACGGAGTAGGCGCCGGATGGCCTTTCTCGACATCGACCATGTCACCAAGTTCTTCCCGGACCCGGACGGGGCCGGGCAGGTCTGCGTCTTCCGCGACGTCGCGTTCGGCGTCGAGCACGGTGAGTTCCTGACCATGGTCGGCCACTCGGGCTGCGGCAAGAGCACGCTGCTCAACATCATCGCCGGCCTCGAGACGGCTTCCGTGGGTGGTGTGGTGCTGGAGGGCCGCGAGATCGCCGGTCCCGGCATGGACCGCATGGTCGTCTTCCAGAGTTTCTCTCTCATGCCCTGGATGACCGTGACGCAGAACGTGCGGCTGGCGGTCCGCTCGGCCTATCCCTCGTGGTCCGGGGCCCAGGTGGACGACTGCGTCAGCCGATACGTCGAGATGGTCGGGCTCGCGGGCGCGGAGAACAAGCGGCCCGCGGCGCTCTCTGGCGGCATGCGCCAGCGGGTGGGTCTGGCGCGGGCGTTCGCGACGGAGCCAAAGGTCCTGCTCCTGGACGAGCCCTTCGCGCAGATCGACGCGCTCACGCGCGGGGTTATCCAGGAGGAGCTCGTCAGGATGTGGACCGCCTCGCGCAACACGGTCTTCATGGTCACCCACGACGTCGACGAGGCCATCCTCCTGTCGGACCGCATCGCGCTCATGACCAACGGGCCCGACGCGCGCCTGGCCGAGATCGTCGAGGTCAAGCTTCCGCGGCCCCGCTCCCGCGCGGACATCATCGACGAGCCGGAGTACGCGCGGCTTCGGAGCCACATCATCCATTTTCTCGTGGAGCGCTCCCGCCACCTGCAGGAGCAGGCGCTGGCGGAGGGCAGTGGTCCCGCGGGCAATCTTGTTCGCACACACTGAAAGGAGACAGGCATGGACCGAGCAGCGGCGCTCCAGAAGATTCAGCAGGCACGGGAGGCCAAGGGCCTCTCCTACGATGATCTCGGCACGGCGATCGGCACGAAGGACACGATGTACATCGCGGCGGCGCTCCACGGGCAGCACCGCCTGAACGCCGAGGAGGCCAAGAAGCTCGCCCAGGTTATCGGGATCGACATCGAGACGGCGATGGCGACGACGGCCATGCCGCTTCGCACCGATTTTCCGCTGACGGCGGACCCCTTCAAGTACCGGCTGATGGAGCTGGTCGGGGTGTACGGCGACGCGCTGCGGGAGCGCTCGAACGAGCTGTGGGGCGACGGCATCCTCTCGGCCATCGACTGCAAGGTGACGCTGGAGAAGAAGGGCGAGCGTGGCGTCATCACGATCGACGCGAAGTTCCTGCACTACAAGGAGTTCTAGCAGGAGGCAGTGAGACTCGCTTCAACGGGGAGGCGGCTCGAAAGGAGCGGGTATGGAAGGCGGAGTTGAGGTCCAGGAGTTCGACCGGCTGCTGAACGCCGTCCTCCCGACGGTCGTTCGCGGCGCTGCGGCGTCGGAGGGCGGGCGGCTGTATCGGAGCGTGATGTCACGCGTGGAGATGCCATTGCTACGCTTAGCGCTCGAGCTGTCGGCGGGCAACCAGCTCAAGGCCGCCCGTTTGCTCGGGATCAACCGGAACACGCTGCGCAAACGGTTGCGGCTGCTCGGGCTCTTGCCCGTGGCCCGCCCGAGCTTGAACGGAGCCAAGACCGCGTAGAGCGCTCGCGGCGGCGCCCGGGCGGGGCTGGTAAGATAGCGCCGCCATGTCGAGCCGCGTGCTCATCGTGGAGGACGAGCCGGACATCCGCGAGCTCGTCGTCCATCACCTCAAGCGGGAGGGGTATCAGGTCTCGGCTGCCGCGAGCGGCGAGGAGGCGCTCCGGCAAGTTCAGGCGGCGCCGCCGGACCTCGTCCTGCTCGACCTCATGATGCCGGCCATGGACGGCCTCGAGGTGTGCCGGCGCCTCCGGCAGGACCCCGCGACCGCCAGGCTCCCCATCGTGATGCTGACGGCCAAGGGGGACGAGGTCGATCGGGTGCTCGGGCTCGAGATCGGCGCCGACGACTACGTCGTCAAGCCCTTCTCGCCCAAGGAGCTTCTGGCCAGGGTGCGGGCCGTGCTGCGACGCAGCCGGCCCGCTCCGGGCTCGGCTCCGACCACGCTCGGAGCGCTGACGATAGATCCCGGGATTCACACGGTGTCGGTAGGGGGAAAGGCCCTGGCTCTCACGCCCAAGGAGTTCGACCTCCTGCGAGCTCTCGTCGAGGCGCGGGGGCGTGTCCTCTCCCGCGAGTTTCTGCTCGACCGCGTCTGGGGATACTCGCGCGCCAGCGAGATCGAGTCGCGGACGGTGGACGTCCACGTCCGCCGGCTGCGCGTCAAGCTCGGTCTCGAGGGGCGGCGGGTGCTCACGGTCAAGAGCGTCGGCTACCGGCTGGATCCCGGCGCCTGATGCTCGGCCGGGCCATCCACCTGCTCCGCAGCCGCATCGCGCTCAAGCTCACGCTGACGCTCGTCGGCTTCGTGACGGTCAGTACGCTGGTAGCCGGGCTCTACCTCTCGCGCGGCCTCGAGCACGTAGCCCTCGAGTCGGTCGAGGCGCGGCTCGCGACAACGGCGCGGGTGCTCCACGACGAGGCCCGCGCGGCGCTGCGGGCGGGCTCGGCCCAGCCGTTCGCGGAGCGGGTGGCGCGGCCGGCGGTGGCGCGCGTCACGCTGATCGCTGCCGACGGACGTGTCGTCGCCGACTCCGAGCGGAGCGAGACGGGCCTGGCGTCCATGGAGAATCACGCCGATCGGCCCGAGGTCCGCGCGGCACTCGCGGGCGGGATGGGTCGCGACGTCCGTCGCTCGGGCACGCTTGGGGCGCCGCTCATCTATGTCGCCGCGCCGGTGAGCGACGCCGGGCGGATCGTCGCCGTGCTCAGGTTGACCGCGCCGGTCGAGGCCGCCACGCCCGCCTACGAGTCCTTGCGCGCCGTGATGCTGACGGGCGGCGCGATCGCGCTGCTGGTGACGCTCGCCATCGGGCTCTTCGTGGCCGGCCGCGTGTCGCGACCCGTGGTCGAGATGCAGGACGTCGCGCGGCAGATGAGCGAGGGCAACTTCGACGTGCGCGCGTCCGTGCGTTCGCCCGACGAGATCGGGACGCTGGGCCGCTCGCTCAACGTCATGGCCGCGCGCCTCCGGGAGAAGATCGGCGATCTCGAGCAGGAGCAGGCCAAGGCCACCGCGGTGCTCGACGCGATGGTCGAAGGCGTCATCGCCACCGACGGCCACGACCACATCATCCTCATCAACGAGCGCGCCCGCGTTCTCTTCGGCCTGAGCCGGACGCGCGCCGAGCGCCGGCCGCTGCTCGAGGTGATCCGGAACGTGGGCCTTCATGACGTGCTGGGCGAGAGCCGGATAGCCCCGGATGGAACGGTCGTGAGCCGGGAGATCAAGCTTGCCGAGCCCTTGGAGAGCGTCCTCCAGGTGCACGCGGTGCCACTCCGCTTCACGGGCGAGGCGCGCGGCGTCGTCATGGTCCTCCACGACATCACCGAGCTGCGCCGGCTCGAGCAGGTGCGCACCGAGTTCGTCGCCAACGTCTCGCACGAGCTCCGTACGCCTCTCACCGCCATCCACGGCTACCTGGAAACCCTGATCGACGGCGCGCTCGAGGAACCGGAGAACGCGAGGAAGTTCCTCCAGATCGTGTTCCGGCACACCGAGCGCCTCGGGCGTCTGACTGACGACTTGACGGACCTGTCGAACATCGAGCTGGGCCGAATCTCGCTGCGGCTCGAGCCCACGTCTGTGGCCGACGTCGCCGACTCGGTCCTGGCTATCATTGCCCCCCGGGCGGTCTCGGGACAGGTGACGGTGGAGGCGAAGCTGCCGGCCGGCCTGCCGGAGGTCGTGGCGGACCGCGACCGCCTGGCGCAAATCCTCATCAACCTCGTGGACAATGCGGTCAAGTACACGCCAAAGGGCGGTCACGTCTGGGTCGAGGGGCGCGTGGCGGAGCGTGGCTTGGTCGAGGTAACGGTGCGCGATACGGGCGTGGGCATCCCGAGAGCGGACTTGCCCCGGCTGACGGAGCGCTTCTATCGCGTGGACAAGGCACGCTCGCGTGACCTGGGCGGGACGGGACTCGGGCTCGCCATCGTCAAGCACCTGGTGCTAGCCCACGGTGGCGAGCTGGCCATCGAGAGCGAGCTCTGGAAGGGGACGACGATCCGCTTCACGCTGCCGGTGGCCCAGTCCGGTTAGTTAAAGGAAGCTGCCCCGGGAGGCCAGGGGCAGCCGAGCGTCAGATATGCGGTGACGGTCTAGCCGGTGATCTCGCGCGAGGTCAGCCGGTAGCGGACGCTGTCGGGATCGAGGCTGTCGCGCCGCTCGTTGGCCGTCTCGGCCTGCGGGTACATGAAAAACGCGATGGGGTCGCCGGGGGAGTTCGGCAGCTTGAGGTCGGCCGCGTAGTTGTACGCCAGGAAGTTCATCTCGAAGGCCCCGAAGAGCTTGACGCGCGCCTTTTGCACCTTGGGGTCTGTCAGGGGCATTCCGCCGCTTTCCTCGAGGACGAGCTTGCGCACGTCTGCCGGGTCCACGGGCACCCAGCCGTAGCTCGCGGCGTAAAACTCCGCCCGGCAGTGCTGGGCCTTGGTGATGTCGCCGCTCTTGCCCAGGCTCTTGTACTCGGCCGAGTCGGCCACGCGCACGCCGTAGATATCGCGGGCGGGGAGGCCAACCGAACGCGCCATGCCGACGAAGAGCGCATTGAGGTCAGCGCACTTGCCGCCGAGGTTACCAGTCTCGAGCAGGGCCTTGATGTCCCCCAGGCCGCAGCCGCGAGTCTTGGGGTCGCGGAAGGTATTCTCCACGATCCACTCGTAGATGGCCTTGCCCTTGGCGAGGTCGGTCGTGGCGCCCTTGGTCGCCTCGACGGCCTGCTTGCGCACGATCCCGTCGATCGGGATGAACTTCGTTCCGGCCAAGTACTTCTGCAGCACCGCCTTGTCCTCGGGGACCGGATTGCCGGGCACGCTCAGGTTCACCGCGCGATCACGGGTGGCGAAGCGCGTGATCACCTCGACCGCGGGGGCGCTCTCGCCCGCCGGCCACTCGGCGTAGAAGATGGCGGAGCCGTACTTGTCATCTCGATAGACGCGCATGACGGCCGCGTTGCCGGTCCAGCTCTGCGCCAGGCTCTTCTGGTAGTCCGTGTCAGGCGCGAGCGGCATGGGCACCCATGCGCGCGATACGCCGGAGGGGTTGATGATATCGACCCGGCTCCTGACCTCGAAGGTCCGCCACTTGGCCTCGCTCGACGGCTCGGCCGCCATGGCCGTCAGCGGCCGCACCAGGCCTGCGGCTGCGAGAGTCACGGCCCCTGTCTTGAGAAACCTCCGCCTGTCCATTGGTCCTCCTTTGGTCTCGGCTCGCCGGGCACCGGCGAACACACGGAATGGTATAGGCGGGCGCTCAGGAGTCAAATCGAATGTAACTATGCGCCATGCTGGAGATATCGGAGGGCTCGATAGGAGCGCCGGGTGATGGGGGCTGTCGCGTACTTGTGATTTCAGCCCTTGCCTCGCGGCGCGGCCGCTCAGCTCGAAGAGCCACGTTCTTGGTTGGCAGCAGCCCTCAACGTACGATCCATTGAGCCCTCGCCTCGTGGCTAAGCCTCTCGGCTCGAACGACCACGTACGCCTCGGGCTGCTGCCTCCCTCGGGCCTCGTCTGGCTCGTCATCTGGCCCGGCACGCTGTGGGAACGCGCAAGGGGTCGGGAAACTCGTTGGAGTCGCACTAGTCGCTCCTGCCCCGCCCGGGCAGCCTGGCGTCTCATCGTATTTACCCAGGATTTACCGCGCCGTCATCCTTCTGTAACCTCGCGCGGCAATACTGCCGGCATGACAATACGCGCCATGGGGGAGCTCCAATCGGCGATGGCCACGCGCCGGCGAACCCCGGAGTCCATACCCACCGCATCGCCGAAGCCCGGGCCCCGGGTGCTCGTCGTCGAGGATGAGCAGGACGTGGCCGAGCTCATCCGCTACAACTTGGCCAAGGAAGGGTACGAGGTGCTGCTGGTTGGTAATGGCGCCGACGCGCTCAAGCGTGCCAGAGAAAGCCGCCCGGACGTCGTCCTGCTCGACATCATGGTGCCGCAGATCAATGGGTGGGAAATCTGCCGGCGTCTCAAGCAGGACCCCGAGACCCGCGCCATCTCCGTCATCATGGTGACCGGGCGCGTCGAGGAGGGCGACAAGGTCCTCGGCTTCGAGATGGGCGCCGACGACTACGTCACCAAGCCCTTCTCGCCGCGGGAGTTGGTGGCGCGAATCCGCGCGGTCGGCCGCCGCGGCCAGAAGGTCGAGGCGGCCGACCGCAAGCACCACCTGAAGGCGGGTGACCTCGAGATCGACCGCCACCGCTTCGAGGTGACCATGAAGGGCCAGCGCGTGGACCTCACCCCCAAGGAGTTCGAGCTCCTCGCCGCTCTGGTGGGCACTCCGGGGCGGGTCTTCGGCCGCGAGGAGCTGCTGGACCTGGTCTGGGGCGAGGACGGCTTTGTCGAGCCGAGAACCGTGGATGTCCACGTCGCCCGGCTCAGGGCGAAATTTAGCGACGCCCGTCTTGCAATACCCGGGGTCGAGACCGTGCGCGGCGTGGGATACCGGTTCCGCGAGCCCGAGGGATTAAGGGGACCCCGCGAGAATTAACGTAAACGTAACACGACGGTTATGCCACTGAAACATGGCCGCCGGAGGATCAGCGCGAACCTTCCGACAAAGGAGACGACATGAAGAAGCAGATGGTGGTGGCCATGGCGGCTGCCGTGCTGGCTGCGACGTACGCGTTCGCCGACCAGGTGAAGCTGGATCCGGCCCTGACTCCGTACAAGGCCGTGAGCGGCGTGAGCGGCAATATCTCGAGCATCGGCTCGGACACTCTCAACAACCTGATGACGCACTGGGCGGAAACGTTTCAGAGATTCTATCCCAACACAAAGGTCCAGATCGAGGGCAAGGGCTCCTCGACGGCGCCGCCCGCGATGATCTCCGGGACCGCCCAGCTCGGGCCCATGTCTCGCGAGATGAAGGGGACGGAGATCGACCAGTTCGAGAAGAAGTTCGGCTACAAGCCGACGGCGATCCGCACGTCCGTGGACGCCCTGGCCGTGTTCGTCAACAAGGACAATCCGATCAAGTGCCTGACCATGGCGCAAGTGGACGCGATCTTTTCGAAATCGCGTCGAGCCGGGTACAAGGAGGACGTCGCAACGTGGGGGCAAGTCGGCCTCACCGGAGAGTGGGCGACCAAGCCCATCAGCCTGTACGGGCGCAACTCGGCCTCGGGCACCTACGGTTTTTTCAAGGAGCACGCACTCAAAAACGGTGACCTCAAGGACTCGGTCAAGGAGCAGCCCGGTTCGGCGGCCGTGGTGCAGGGCGTGACGGTGGACCGGTTCGGCGCCGGCTACAGCGGAATCGGCTACGCGACGGCCGGCGTGCGGCCCGTCCCACTTGCCGACAAGGGCGGCGGCAAGTGCGTGGAAGCCGTGGCTGACAATGCCTACTCCGGTGCCTACCCGATGGCGCGCTTTCTCTTCGTGTACATCAACAAGGCGCCGGGCAAGGGGCTCGACCCGCTGACCCGGGAGTTCGTCAAGGTCATCCTGGCGAAGGAAGGGCAGGAGGGCGTCATCAAGGACGGGTACTTCCCGATCCCGGCGTCCATCGCGAAAGAAGAGCTTTCGAAGATCCAGTAGTGGCCATCAATACCGGGACCTTCGACGCGGGCGGGCCGGCGTCCCCGGCCCGCCCGCTTGTTGAGAGCCGTGCCCGAACCGGGCGGCGGATCCTCGCTGACCGTTGGGCCTCCCGTCTCGTGATCGTGGGCGGCCTCGTCATCATCGCCTCGATCCTCGCCATCCTGTTTGTCATCGCCGGCGAGGTATATCCGCTCTTCAAGAAGCCGACAGCTCGGGCTACATCCTCGGTACCTCCGACGGCCGGTCCATTGTCCTCGACATGGCTTTCGACGTTGCCTTCGCCGGCGGCACGCGCACTGTTACGCCGAAGCCTTCATTCGAGGAACCCGCGGTTCTCGACGCTTCAGGCAGGCGGCCGATCCTGCGCTTGACCCACGCGGCGGCCAAGGATGGGCCGGTGTCAGTGGCCCAGGTTGGGCCGATGGAGCTCATCCTCCGCACCGTGGTCGAGAAAAGGGCGTTGATCGGTGCGGCACGCAGGGAAGAGTCGCTTCGGACGCTCCAGGTACCTATCGAGGGCGAGATCACGGCGCTGAGACTCGATGGGCGCGGCGAGGATCTCTTTGTTGCTACTTCGATAGGCCGGGTTCTGCACTACGACCTGCGCGACCGGGACAACCCAAAGAGCATCGAGGCGGTAACCGTCACGAGCAAGCCGGGAGCGGCCGTCACGAGCATGAGCTTTCTGATCGGCGACCGCACCATCGTCGTGGGGGATGCGGCTGGCGGAGTGTCCACCTGGCAGATGGTCCCGCCTCCCTCAGGCGGAGAGAAACGACTGACGCGCATCTACCAGTTCCAAGGACATGGGGGCCCAGTTGCTGCGATCAATGCCTCCAAGCGGGACAAGGGATTCGCGACCGGCGACCCATCGGGCCGGGTGCTGATCCAGTACGGTACCTCGGGGGAGACCCTGCTCTCTGTCAAGGCTGAGAAGCCGGGCCTCCGCTCGGTTCTCTTTGCGCCAAAGTCGGATGCGCTTCTTGTGAGCGACGACAAGGGCGCCCTGGCGCAGTGGCAGCTGGACAACCCCCACCCGGAGATCACCCTCAGGACGGTCTTCGGCAAGGTGTGGTACGAGGGGTACTCGGAGCCGGCCTATGTGTGGCAGTCCACGGGCGGCACGGATGACTTCGAGGCAAAGTTCAGCCTGACACCGCTGCTCTACGGCACCCTCAAGGGCACCTTCTACGCCCTCCTCTTCGCGGTGCCGCTGGCCCTCTTGGCCGCCGTCTACGTCAGCGAGTTCATGCACCCCACCGTCAAGGCCTACGTCAAGCCGGTGGTGGAAATCATGGCCGCGCTGCCGAGCGTCGTCCTGGGCTTCCTGGCCGGGCTCTGGCTCGCCCCGGTGGTCGAGCGGGTGGTGCCCGGGCTATTCCTTCTCCCGCTGGTCGTGACAGCGTTCATTCTGGCCGCCTACCTCGGGTGGCGGACCGTGCCGATGTCCGTGCGCGGCCGCTTCAAGACGGGCACGGAGGTCTTCCTGCTGATTCCGGTGGTCGTGCTGGCCATCTGGGCCGCCTTCGCGCTGGGAGGGCTGGTCGAAATGACGCTGCTCGGCGGCAACTATCGCGGGTGGGTGCTCTCGGCGCTCGGAGTGACCTACGATCAGCGCAACTCGCTTGTGGTCGGCCTGGCCATGGGCTTCGCGGTCATCCCGATCATCTTCACCATCGCCGAAGACTCGCTCGCTAATGTCCCGCAGCACCTCCGCGCGGGCTCGCTGGCGCTCGGGGCCACGCGCTGGCAGACGGCGCTGCGCATCGTCCTGCCGACTGGAAGCCCGGGCATCTTCTCGGCAATCATGATCGGCTTCGGCCGGGCTGTCGGAGAGACCATGATCGTGCTGATGGCGACGGGCAATACGCCGATCATGGATTGGAGCCCCTTCAACGGATTCCGGGCGCTCTCGGCCAACGTGGCCGTCGAGCTGCCGGAGGCGCCCGACGGTGGAACGCTCTTCCGGGTCCTGTTCCTGGCGGCCCTGCTGCTCTTCTGTCTGACTTTCGCGCTGAACACCGTGGCCGAGCTGGTGCGGCTCAGGCTGCGCAGGAAGTACCGCTACCTATGAGCCTGAGAAAGAAGGGGCTTTGGAGGACGGGCGAACCCTTCATCTGGCTGACGGGCGGCGCGCTGACCATGGCTCTCTTGCTCGTCGCCGGGCTCATCGGTCTCATCTTCTACAACGGGATGGGGTTCTTCTGGCCCAAGAGCATAGCCCGCGTGACCCTCACTGACGGGGCCGTGCTGACCGGTCAGATCGTCGAGCGGGAGCCTGTCCCGGGCAAGCCGGGCCAGTTCCGAGTCAAGCTCAAAGTCGCAAACCGCGATCTCTACGGCGCCGATTTTCAATGGGTGGACGAGGCCAGGATCGCCAGGCGCGAGTACCCGGCGGACGTCGCGGTCATCGAGAGGACCGAGTGGGGGCTCCTGATCGGCACGATCAAGGAGGTCCGCGACGGGGGCCGCACCATCGCCGTGGGAGGCGCTGCGGGGTGGGCCGAGGTCCAGAAGCGCCTGGCCGAGACGGACCGGGTGCGCCGGCAGATCCGGCGCATCGAGAAGGCCGACATTGGCGCCATCAACGCGCGTCAGGAGTCGGTGCGCCTCAAGCTCAGAGGTCTCGAGCTGCGGGGGGTCAACTCGGGCCCGCAAATCGAGGCCCTCAAGACGCAGCTGGTGCCGCTGCAGGAGCAATACCAGGCGCATGCCGCGCGGCTGGCCGACCTCCGGAAGAGCCAGAGTATTTCGGTGCTCGTTGCCGGCGACGGGGGGAAGGAGAAGGACATTCCCCTTGCCCAGGTGGTCAGTGTCATATTTCCGAACGCCATGGGGTTCGTCGCGAAGAGCGTCGACTACATGGCCGGAGTGTGGACCTTCATCGCCGACGATCCGCGCGAGGCCAACACCGAGGGCGGCGTCTTTCCCGCGATCTTCGGCACGGTCCTGATGGTGCTGATCATGAGCATCGTGGTCACTCCCCTGGGGGTGCTTGCCGCCTTCTATCTTCGGGAGTACGCCAAGCAGGGGCCGTTCGTGTCGGCCGTGCGCATCGCCGTCAACAACCTTGCCGGCGTCCCGTCCATCGTCTTCGGCGTCTTCGGGGTGGGTTTCTTTATCTATTTCGTCGGGGGGTCCATCGACAGGCTCTTCTACCCTGAAGCGCTCCCCACGCCAACCTTCGGAACGGGTGGCATCCTTTGGGCCTCGCTGACCCTTGCGCTCCTCACGGTCCCGGTCGTCATCGTCGCTACAGAGGAAGGGCTGGCCGCGATTCCCGGCGGCATGCGGGAGGCCTCGCTGGCCCTGTCGGCGACCAAGCTTGAGACGACACTGCGGGTCGTGCTGCCCGCTGTCATGCCGTCGATCCTGACCGGGCTGATCCTGGCCATGGCCAGGGCCGCGGGCGAGGTGGCGCCGCTCATGATCACCGGCGTGGTCAAGCTCGCGCCGACGCTGCCCATCGATGGGCAGTGGCCGTTCCTGCACCTCGAGCGCAAGTTCATGCACCTGGGCTTCCACATCTACGACGTGGGCTTCCAGTCGCCCAACGTGGACGCGGCGCGCCCGATGGTGTTCGCGACGACGCTGCTGCTCCTGCTGATCGTCGTCTTTCTCAACCTGTTCGCGATCGCGACACGCAACCGGCTGCGCCGCAAGTACGCGACGTCCGCCGTCTAGACCGGACCACAAGGAGGCGTCATGACCGGATCCGTCAGCGTCACCTCAGCGCTTCACGTGCCGACCTCGCAAGGGGCTATGATGGAGACCGCGATGGTCGAGGTCGAGCAGCTCAACCTGTGGTACGGGACGAAGCAGGCGCTCAACGACATCACCATGTCCATGCCCAAGCACCGGATCACGGCCTACATCGGGCCGTCGGGTTGCGGCAAGTCCACGCTGCTGCGGTGCCTCAACCGGATGAACGACCTGGTGGACGGGGTCAGGATCACTGGGAGCATCCGGATCGGCGGCACGGACATCTACGATCCCGGCCACGACGTGACGGACCTGCGCAAGCGCGTGGGCATGGTCTTCCAGAAGTCGAACCCGTTCCCCAAGTCCATTTTCGAGAACGTCGCCTACGGGCCGCGCATCCTCGGAGTGACGAACCGCTCCGACCTCGAGGGGATCGTGGAGCGGAGCTTGCGGGCAGCGGCGCTGTGGGACGAGGTGCACGACCGTCTCCAGGAGTCGGCGCTCGGCCTGTCCGGCGGCCAGCAGCAGCGCCTGTGCATCGCGCGGGCCATCGCCGTCGAGCCGGACGTGCTCCTGATGGACGAGCCGTGCTCGGCCCTCGATCCCATCGCGACGGCCAAGATCGAGGAGCTCATGCTCGAGCTCAAGAACAGCTACACCATCGTGATCGTGACGCACAACATGCAGCAGGCGGCCCGCGTGAGCGACTATACGGGCTTCATGCTCCTGGGCGAGCTGGTGGAGTTCGGCGTGACGCGCGAGCTGTTCACCAATCCGCGGGACAAGAAGACGGAAGACTACATCACCGGCCGGTTCGGTTAGGGAGTAGTTCGAGCTGAGACGGGGCCCGCAGTTCGAGCTGAGCGGCAGAGCCGTGAGGCGAGGGCTGAGAGGAACCGCCGGCTGAAGAGGAGGCGGTCATGCAACGGCATTTTCACGAAGAGATCGAAGCCCTGAAGCAGACGCTGCTGGCCATGGGCGGCCTGGTCGAGGACCAGATCCGCCACGTGATGCGCGCCCTCATCGAGAGGGACGACGCGCTGGCCCGGGAGGTGATCGAGCGCGACCAGCAGGTCAATGCCTACGACGTCGAGGTGGACGAGACCTGCGTCAGCCTGCTGGCCCTGCACCAGCCGGCGGCCAGCGACCTCCGCTTCATCACGACGGCCATGAAGATCGTCACCGACCTAGAGCGGATGGGCGACCAGGCCGTCAACATCGCCCAGCGGGTGCTGGAGCTCAACCGGGAACCGCAGCTCAAGCCGTACATCGACCTGCCGCGGATGGCCGAGAAGGCCCAGCGCATGGTCAAGGAGAGCCTCGACGCCTTCGTCGCACGCGACACGGAGCAGGCTCGACGGGTCTGTGCCGAGGATGCCGAGGTTGACGCCCTCAAGGAGCAGATCTTCCGCGAGCTCCTGACCTTCATGATGGAGGACGCGCGGACGATCCCGCGGGCGATCCGGCTCATCCTGATCTCGCGTTTCCTCGAGAGGCTGGCGGACCACGCGACCAACATCGCCGAGATGGTGATCTACCTGGTGGAGGCGAAGATGGTCCGCCACACGCTCGCCTGATGCCCTGGGTGTATGCTGGCACCGTGAGCCCCGAACGACGCTACCAGCTCCAGAACCAGGAGGCCAATCGCCAGATCGACGCTCTCCTCGAGCGCCTGCGGGTGCCCGGGGAGACGTGGCGGTACGAGTCCGACCTCGTCACGACGGCCCTGAAGCTGTTCGAGGATGGCGCGCAGGTCGCCGACCTCAAGATCGCCAGCACCGCCCTCAAAGAGCTGCGCTACGGCTTCAAGGTCTTCGCACCGTACCGGAGCGTGCCGAAGGTCACGGTGTTCGGCTCGTCGCGCACGCCCGCCAACCATCCCGTGTCGCTGCAGGCGCGGAGCTTCGGCAAGCGGATGACCGAGTCGGGGTGGATGGTCATCACCGGGGCGGGCAGCGGGGTCATGGGCGCCGCCCAGGAGGGCGCGGGACGCGAACGGTCGTTCGGGATGAACATCCGCCTTCCATTCGAGCAGGACGCCAACCCCTGGATAGCGGACGACCCCAAGCTCATCACCTTCAAGTACTTTTTCACTCGCAAGCTCTTCCTGGTCCGGGAAGCCTGGGCGATGGCCTTTTTTCCGGGCGGCTTCGGGACCGGCGACGAGGTGTTCGAGACGCTGACCCTGATCCAGACGGGCAAGGCCGAGATCGTTCCTGTGGTCCTGGTGGACGCTCCCGGCGGGACCTATTGGCGCCGGTGGGTGGAGTTCGTGCAGGAGCAGATGGTGGGGATGGGGATGATCTCGCCCGAGGATATGGACCTGTTTCGCGTCGTCGACGGCGTGGAGGAGGCGGCGACGGAGATCGAGGGGTTCTACAGGATCTTCCACTCCCACCGCTACCTGGGTGAGAGCCTCGTCGTTCGCCTGCGCCACGCGCTGCCGCCGGCGGCCGTGTCGGAGATCTCGCTGCGCTTCTCGGACATCCTGAAGGGTCCCGCCGAGCAGGCTCCGCAAGCCCTTGAAGGTGAACGGGGGGAGTTCCAGGGGCTGCCGCGTCTCGTTCTGCCGTTCAACCGGAGCGGCTTCGCCCGCCTCCGCGCCCTGATCGACTTCGTCAACGCCAGCTAGTCCGCTTCGGGGCGCTCCTCGGTGAACTGGCAGCGCGTGCAGACCCAGGTGCGCACGGGCGTCACGCGCTTGGGATCGCGACGGAGGGTCCACGGGATGAACCCGATGGCGCCGCAGCGCGGGCAGCGCTCCGCCTTCTGGCCGGGGTGCAGCTCCGAGGGCAGCCACGGGACTTTGGGTGTCATGCGGGGGGTATCATGCGGGGGAGTTCATGCGTGGGTCGTCATGCGTGTGCCCTCATGCTTGAATTGTAGCGTAAACTCCCGGCGTGCCCGCCGCTTACGTCGCCCTGATCCTCGGCAACATCGTCTACGGCTCGAGCTACGTCGTGAGCCGGATCGTGCTCGACCACATGGGGCCGGCCACCCTGTCGCTGCTCCGGCTCTTCATCGGCTCGCTCGTGCTCGTGCCGCTGGCGCTGGCCCAGCGGCGGGATGGTATCCGTCTCTCCCGCGCCGATCGCTGGAACATCTTCTGGATGGGGCTCATCGGCTTCGCTGCCGCCTTCGCCTTCGGCAACTGGGGACTGTCGTTGTCCACGGCGACGAACGCGGCGCTCTTGATCACCGTCGAGCCGGTTGCGCTGATCCTGTTCTCGCCTCTCGTGCTCGGCGAGCGGCTCACGCGGCGCGAGGGCGTCGGCGCCGCGCTCACCGTGGCCGGCGCCGCCGTGATCGTGGTCAACGGAATCCCGGGTGTGACCGTGGCCATCGCGCCCCACTGGCGCGGCGATATCCTGCTGGTGCTCTCGGGCCTGTCCTATGTCGCGTACTCGCTCTTCGGCCGCGACGTGCTGGCGCGTCATCCCGTGGTCCCGGTGACCGCCTGGTCCATTGTCTGGGGCACGGCCGCCATGGTCCCCTTCGCGGCTGCCGAGTGGATGGCCGGGCAGCGGCCCGAGTGGACCCGGCCGGCAGTCCTCGGGACGCTCTACCTCGGCTTCGTGATCACCGCGCTGGGATATCTCCTGTGGAACTGGGCGCTCGAGCGCGTGGAGGCGCCGCGCCTGGCCGTTTTCGTGAATATCCAGCCTCTGGTCGGCGCGCTCCTCGGGGTACTCGTGCTGCACGAGGTCCTCACGGTCTACACGGCTGCTGGCGGTCTACTCATCCTGCTGGGTGTCCACGTCGCCGTCCTGGCGAAGCGGTCGGCAGGGGGCCGATAAGGGCCCAGCTGCCCCATTTAATAGCTGAATACTTCGGGGCGCCCTCGGCCGCAGGTTCAACGTACGTGGCTGTTCGAGCTGAGGGGCGTAGCCACGAGGCGAGGGCTGAGTGAGGGCTACGCCTTACTTGCGGATCTACTCAGCCGTCGTCTCGCGGCCACCAGCGGCCGCTCAACTCGAAGGGCGGGGCGCCGCCTCGCATCTGGGCCCTTCTCGGCGCCCGGCTGCCCAGGACTGTCGTCTCGTGCATCGACGGCCTGCTAGAATACGGCCATGCGACGGGTGCGGGTGGGGCTGGCCCAGGTCAACCCGACGGTGGGCGCCATCGAAGCCAACGCGCGCCTCGTGGAGGACTGGATGGGGCGGGCGAGGGCCGCTGGCTGCGACCTCGTGGCCTTCCCCGAGCTGACGCTCACCGGCTACCCGCCCGAGGATCTGCTCTTCAAGCCCGCCTTCATCGAGGCCAACCTGCGGGCGCTGGCCGATGTCGCCAAGCAGAGCCGGGGACTCACGGCGGTTCTCGGATTCGTGGACAAGGGCGACGACATCTTCAACGCTGCGGCGGTGCTCCACGATGGCGCGCACGCGGGCACGTACCACAAGCAGTACCTGCCGAACTACGGTGTCTTCGACGAGAACCGCTACTTCCAGTCCGGCACCGAGTCGCCCGTCTTTGCATTGGGTGAGACGACGATAGCCGCCAATATCTGCGAGGACATCTGGTACCCGACGGGGCCGACGACGCTCCAGGCGCTCGCGGGGGCCGAGTTGGTCGTGACGATCAACGGCTCGCCATACCACGTGGGCAAGGCGCAGTTCCGGGAGAAGATGCTCGCCACCCGCGCTTCCGACGACATCGTCTGCCTTGCCTTCGTCAACACGGTCGGAGGCCAGGACGAGCTCATCTTCGACGGTCACTCCTTCATCTTCAACGAGAAGGGCGAGGTGATCGCCCGGGGGCGCGCGTTCGAGGAAGACCTCGTGATCGCCGACCTCGACCTCGACCAGGTCTTTCGCGCGCGCCTGCATGACTCGCGGCGCCGGAAGGAGAAGCTGCAGAGCGAGCCGGGCGCGAAGCGCATCTCGCTGCCCGGTCTGCCGCCGAGGGAGAAGCCCAAGCTGCCCGTGCACGAGGTCGAGGCTCTCGAGGCCATCGAGGAGGTCTACCGCGCCCTCGTGCTCGGCACGCGGGACTACGTCACCAAGAACGGATTCAAGCACGTGGTGATCGGGCTGTCGGGCGGCATCGACTCCGCGATCGTCGCCGCCATCGCTGTGGATGCCCTCGGCGCGGCCAACGTCACCGGCGTGACCATGCCGTCGCCCTACTCCTCCGCCGGCACCCGGCGGGACGCGGCCCGGCTCGCCAAGAATCTCGGCATCGACCTGCTGCGCGTGCCTATCACGCGCGTGCTCAAGGCGTACAAGAGGGCGCTGGCGGGGGCTTTCAAGGGGCTGAAGGAAGACGTGACCGAGGAAAATCTCCAGGCACGCATTCGGGGCAACTACCTGATGGCGCTGTCCAACAAGTTCGGGTGGTTGGTGCTCAACACCGGCAACAAGAGCGAGATCTCGGTCGGCTACACCACGCTCTACGGCGACATGGCGGGCGGCTTTGCGGTGATCAAGGACTGCCCGAAGACGCTTGTCTACAGGCTCTCCGAGCACGCCAATGCCCGGGCGGGGCGCGAGCTGATCCCGAAGGCTGTCTTCACGCGCCCGCCCTCGGCCGAGCTTCGCCCGGACCAGACCGACCAGGACACGCTGCCGCCGTACGCGGTGCTCGACGCGATCCTGGAATCCTACGTCGAGGGCGACCAGGGCGTGGCCGACATCGTGGCGCGCGGCTTCGACGCGCCGACGGTCAAGCGGGTCATCGCGATGGTGGACAGGAACGAGTACAAGCGCCGCCAGGGCGCGATCGGCATCAAGATCACGCCGCGCGCCTTCGGCAAAGACTGGCGCCTCCCGATCGTCAACAAGTTCCGCGAGTAGCCGTTGCTGTTGATTCACCGGGCGGGGCTAGGGGGCGCCCTCCCGGGACCAAAACGAACATCTCGTGGCGGCGTAGAGAGCGGGAAGCGGGATGCGAGTCAGTGTGGTCCACGGGGGGTGCCCCGGCCCACCCGGCGGTTCTTCCACGGGGCCTAGTTGGCGGGGAGGGCGTCGAGGGACTGCAGGGTTGCGAGGCGGCGGTAGATGCCGTCCTCGCGCGCCATCAGCTCCTCGTGGGTGCCGACCTCCGCGATCCGCCCGCCGTGGACGACCACCACGCGGTCGGCGTGCTTCACCGTCGCGAGACGGTGGGCGATCACCAGCACCGTCCGGTTCTTCATCAGCTCGCCTAACGCTTGCTGGACCAGGAACTCGCTTTCGGCGTCGAGGTCGGAGGTTGCCTCGTCCAGGATTAGGATTGGCGGGTCCTTGAGGAAGGCGCGCGCGATTGCCAGGCGCTGGCGCTGGCCGCCCGAGAGCTTCACCCCGCGCTCGCCCACGGGCGTCGCGTACCCATCCGGCAGGGCCGCCACGAACTCGTGCGCCTGCGCCATCCGCGCGGCGTGCTCGATATCGGCTTGGGTGGCGCCCGGCCTGCCATAGCCAATGTTGTAGCCGATGGTGTCGGCGAAGAGGAAGGTCTCCTGGGTGACGATGCCCATGAGCGCCCGGAGCGAGGCGACGGAGACTTCTCGGATATCACGGCCGTCTATTACGATGCGCCCGGCCTGGACGTCGTGGAAACGCGGCACGAGGTCCATGAGGGTCGTCTTGCCCGCTCCGGACATGCCGACGAAAGCGACCATCTCGCCCTTGCTCACACCCAACGAGATGTCGCTGAGCGTGTCCTCCTCAGCCTCTGGGTAGCGGAAGGAGACCCCCTCGAAGACGAGGCGGTCGTGGAAGTCCCGGAGCAGTTCGGCCCCCGGCCGGTCGATGATGGTCGGGGGCGTGTCGAGAATCTCGAAGACGCGCTCGACGGACGACAGCGACTGCTGGACGGTGTTCATCATGCGTCCCAGCTGGCGCACAGGGCCGTACAGCAGGATGACGGCGGCGATGAACGAAAAGAACTCGCCGGGCGTCAGTGCCCCGCTGATGACGCGGTAGCCACCGTACCAGATCGCGCCCATGATGCCGAGCGCGCCCACGATCTCCATCAGCGGCTCGGCCAGATTGTCCACGCGCTGGTCCTTGAGCGCCAGCCGGAGCAGCCGGTCGTTAACCGAGTCGAATCGCTCCTGCTGGAGACGCTCGCGGCCGAAGGCCTTGACGATCTTGTTCCCCGTGAAGGCCTCCTGCAGGACGATGTTGAGCTCGCTCATCTTCTCCTGAGACCGCTTGGCGATCTTGTAGAGCTTGCGCCCCACGGCGCGGAACAGCACGCCGACGGCCGGAAAGACGAGGACGGCGATCAGGGCCAGGATCCACTCGCGGAGGAACATGACGGTCAGGAGGGCGGCGATGGTGGCGATCTGCCGGATGCCCATGACGAGCACCGTGGAGGACAGCCGCGCCAGGCGGTTCACGTCGTTGACGACCCGGGTCATCAGCTCCGCGGAGTGGATCTGAGAATAGAAGGACAGCGACATGCCCTGGATATGGCTGTAGAGCTTCCGCCGGATGCGGGCGATCACGCGCTCGCCGACGGCCGCCATCAGGTAGGACTGCCAGTAGCGACCCGTGCCCTTGACGATGTAGGTGCCGAGGAGCACGAGCGGGAGGACCTTCAGCATGAAGAGGTCGCGCTTGACGAAGATGTCGTCCAGCGCGGGCTTGACGAGCCAGGCGATGAAGCCCTCGCAGGAGGACACGACCAGGGCCATGGAGCTGCCCAGGATCAGCCAGTGGAGGTAGGGCCGGAGGTACGGCCACAGCCTCAGCAACAGGCGGTACCGGGGTTTCGTGGCCATCAGGCGGGGCGCTTGGCGGCGAGCAGGCGGCGGTAGAGCGCCTCGGTGCGGTCGATCTTCGCCGTGACGGAGAAGTCCGCTTCGACGCGCTTGCGCCCCGTGCGCGCCATCGCCGTGGCCCGGCTCGGGTCCTCGATCATGCGCAGGATGCAGCGCGCGAGGGCGCTGGCATCCCGGGGCGGGAACAGGTAGCCGGTCTCGCCGTCGGTGATGAGCTCGGGGTTGCCCTCGAGCTCCGTGCCGATGACGGCGGTCTCGACGGCCAGCGCCTCGCGGAGCGTGCCGGTGATGCCGAGGCCCGCGTAGGAAGCGTCCACGCAGACATCGCTCGCAGCCAGGATTTCCGGGATGTCTTCCCGGTAGAGGAACACGTATACCCTGTCGGCCAGTCCCCGCGCGGCCGCCTTCTCGCGAAGGATCTTGGCCTTGGCTGGGTTGGCGCCCACGAAGAGGAGTCGCGCCTGGGGGGCCAGCCCGGCCACGGTCTTCATGGCGTCCATCGTGTCGTCGTTGCCCTTCCAGCTCCGGATGCCGATCTGGGTGATGAGGTAGTGCTCGGGACCGAGGCCGAGCTCGCGGCGGACGCGCGTCCGGTCCACTCCGGGATGGAAGTGGGCCGTGTCCGTGCCGGAGTAGATGACGTGGATCTTGTCTGCCCGAATGCCCTGAGAGACGAGCCCGCGCTTGATGGACTCCGAGACGGCGACGATGGCGGTCACGCGCTTCGTCGTGTAGCCGAGCCTGCTGAACGCGTCGATCGGGAAGCTCACGCCACGGTTGAGGATGAGCACCGGGATCTTCGTGAAGAGCCCCGCCATCATCGCTAGGGTCCGTGCCTTGCCCTTCTGGGCGTGAACGACCTGGATGCGGTGCCGGCGGAGGATCTGCACGAGCGGCGGCACGGACTTGACGTCCACCTCGGAACGCATGGGCACGGCCTCGTAGGCCAGGCCCGCCTCGGCACACTTCTCGACCCAACCCTCGCCCGGCCGCGTTGCCACGACGACGTGGTGACCACGGTCTTTCAAGCCGCGCGCCAGCTCGAGCAGCTGGACGGCGGCGCCCGTGAAGTAGTCGCTCTTCGGGTAGAGCTGGAGGATTCGGAGCGCTTCGCTCACGCCTTGAAGAAGCTCCGCGTTGCGGCGACGACCTCGTCGACCTCGGCCACGGTGTGGCCGGCAGAGATGGGCAGGCTCAGGATCTCTTTCACGATGCGCTCCGTGTGCTCGAGCGGTCCCGCCTTGAGGTACTCGACGGCCGGCTGCTGGTGGCAGGCGACGGGGTAGTGGATGCCCGTCGCGATCCCCTTGTCCTTGAGGAAGGCCGCGAGCTCCGCGCGCCGGGCCGTGCGCACGACGTAGAGATGGTAGACGTGCCGCGCGCCTGGGGTCTCGGCCGGCAGCACGAGCGGCACGCCCGCGAGCCCCGTCGTGTACCGGGCCGCCAGCTTGCGACGGTGGTCGTTCATGGCGTCGAGGCGGCGCAGCAGTACGCGCCCGACGGCGGCCTGGATGTCGTTGAAGCGCAGGTTGAAGCCGATCTCGACGTGGATGTCCTTGTTCTGCCTGCCGTGGTCGCGGATGCGCCGGCAGCGCGCCGCGACCTCGTCGTCCTCCGTGACGAGGAGGCCGCCGTCGCCCATGACGGTGAGATTCTTCGACGGGTAGAACGAGAACGCGGCGGCGCGGCCGAAGGAGCCGACCTTCTTGCCCTCCCACGCGGCCCCATGGGCCTGGGCGCAGTCCTCCAAGAGCCAGAGCTTGTGCTTGGCGCAGAGCTCCTGGACGGCGGGAAGATTGGCCGGGTGACCGTAGAGGTGGACGGGGATGAAACCGACCGTGCGCGGGGTCACCTTGGCGGCGGCATCCTTGACGTCCACCGTATAGGTCTCGTCGACGTCCACGAAGACCGGCGTCACGCCCGCGAAGCAGATGGCCTCGGCGGTGGGGAAGGCCGTGTGCGAGGGCACGAGGATCTCGTCGCCCGCCTTGGCGCCGAAGGCCTTGAGCAGCATCCAGAGCGCCGAGGTGGCGCTCGTCGTCAGCACCGCGTGCTTGGCGCCGTTGTAGGCGGCGAACTCGTTCTCGAAGGCCTTGCACTCCGGGCCCAGGATGTACCGTCCCGACTCGACGGCGGCGATGACCGCTTGCTTGATCTCCTCGTCCACCGGCGGCCGCGAGAGCGGAATGGGCATCAGCTGACTCCTCCTAAGTTGTAGAGGCGGGGGGTGCGGAGGCGGGGTTGTCGAGGCGGCAGTACTTGCCGCGGTAGTAGAGAAGCGGCTCGAGGCCGGCGTCGCCGTGGCACTCCGCGGCCTCGACGCGGCCGACGAAGATCGTGTGGTCCCCAGCAGGGTACGCGTGGACGGTCGCGCACTCGAGCTCGGCGAGCGAGTCCTTGAGCACGGGCAGCCCGAGCGCGCCCGGCCTGTACCCGATGCCGGTGAATTTCTCGGAGGGGTCGGCGACCGGCGAGGTGGCGAAGCGGTTCGAGACCGTCTCCTGGTCGTGTGCGAGGACATTGACCGCGAAGCGGCTGCCGTCGGCCAGCGCCTGGTAGCTCTGCGCCTTGTAAGCGACGCAGACCAGGATCAGCGGCGGATCGAGTGAGACCGAGGTGAAAGCGCTGGCGGTGAGGCCCGTGGGGCGCCCCTGGGCGTCCCACGTGGTGATGACGGTGACGCCGGAGCAGAAGTGACTCAGGACACGGCGGAATTCATCTGGCCCAATCACCCGTCTTTTGTAGCAGTTCCAGTGAGATTTTTCAACTTCTTTGCGGGGTTGGAGCGCACCGCGGAGGGTTGTTCCTTGACGCGCGCGCGTTGACAACCCTATACTTCGCTGAGACGTACCGACCGCGGTCCCAGGAGACGAACTTCCCCATGGCGGACGTGCCCAAGCCCGGCGGCCCCGCGGCCGCGTTCATTCCCGAGGTCCAGCACACCGTGGCCGTGTCGTCAGGCAAGGGCGGGGTCGGCAAGTCCACCGTGGCCGTCAACCTGGCGCTGGCGCTCAAGCAGAAGGGACACGCGGTGGGTCTCGTGGACGTCGACGTCTACGGCCCCGACGTGCCCATCATGATGGGCACCAAGGGCAAGCCGGGGATGTTCGACAACAAGATCATCCCGGTCGAGGCCCACGGCATCAAGATCATGTCCATCGGGCTCCTCGTCGCCGAACGCGAGGCGCTGGTCTGGCGCGGCCCCATGATCCATTCGGCCGTCCAGCAGTTCCTGCGCGACGTCATGTGGGGCCCCCTCGACTATCTCGTCTTCGACATGCCGCCGGGCACGGGCGACGCGCAGCTCTCGCTCTCGCAGGTCGTTCCGCTGAGCGGCGTCGTCATGGTGACGACGCCCCAGGACGTGGCCCTCCTCGACGTGCGCAAGGCGCTCGCCATGTTCCGCAAGCTCAACGTGCCCATCGTGGGCATCGTCGAGAACATGAGCGGCTTCATCGCCCCGGACACCGGCACCAAGTACGCCATTTTCGGAGAAGGCGGCGGCGACAAGGTCGCCGAGGAGTTCGGGGTGCCGCTGCTGGCGCGCATCCCGCTCGAAATCGACACCCGAAAAGGCGGCGACGCGGGCGTTCCGATCGTCGTGGGCCAGCCCGCCTCGGCCCAGGCCGCGGCGTTCCGCGCGCTCGCCGACGCCGTCGCCGAGCGGCTGGGAACCCTCTCGGCGCTCAAGCTGCCGACCATCGGCTGACACGGGCTTCGCGGTGCCCAGGATCTTCCTTCCGATCTTTCCGCTGCCCGACCTGACCTTCTTCCCCCACACGCTGCTGCCGCTCCACGTCTTCGAGGCGCGCTACCGCGCCATGGTGATGGACTGCCTCGCCCGCGACAAGCGCATGGCAGTCGTCGGGCTCAAGCCGGGGTACGAGGCGGCCTACGACGGCAAGCCCGCCGTCTTCGAGATCGCGGGAGTCGGGCGCATCGTCCAGTGTGAGCGGCTCGCGACCGGGCGCTTCAACATCCTGCTCAAGGGCGAGACGCGCCTCCGCATCGACCGCGAGCTACCGGCCGACACGCTCTACCGGATGGTCGCCGGCACCTTGCTGAGCGAGACCGGCGCCGAGCGCGACGGCGTGGGCGCCCTCGCGGCACGCGTCACCGGCCGGTGCCTCGGCATCCTGCGGGCCGTTAACCGCCCGACTGTCGAGATGGAGAAAGCCCTGGCCGGCGCGGCCCCGGGAGCGGTATGCGACCGGAATGAAGCCGATGATACTCCTGGCGCTACTGCTCCTGCTCGTGCCGGCTCCGGCCGATCCGGCCTCGAAGGCCTGGGGATGGCTCGGCGTCCGCATCCGGGATCTCTCGGAGCAGGAGATGGAGGAGATCTCACAGAAGCACGGGTTGCGAGAAGGGTTCGGCGTGGTCATCGTGGAGGTCATGAAGGAGACGCCCGCCGAGGCCTCCGGCCTCAAGAACGGCGACCTGGTGGTGGCGTTCCGCGAACGGCCGGTGGTGGACACGCGGACGCTCCAGCGGCTCGTCGCCTCGACCTCGGCCGGGGAGACGGTGCCGCTGACCGTGCTCAGGCGAGATGACGACGGCCGGCGACGCGTGACGGTGCGCGTCGGCCTGATGCCAGACACGGTCGCCGCAGACCGCATCGCCGCGGAGTTCGGTTTCCTCGTGCGCGATCCCGACCCACCGGGCGGCGGCGGCGCCGCGCGACTATCGGACGGCCCGCCCACCGTGGGCGCCGTCGTGAGGCGGGGCTCCGCGGAGGCGGCGGGGCTCGAAGTTGGCGACGTGCTGGTCGAGGTCAACGGTCGTCCGGTGCTGACCTTGGCGGCGACACGCGAGGCGCTGCTGGCGTCGTCCCTCGAGCGGCCGCTGCCGCTCGTCGTGAGGCGGGATGCCGAGCGCCTGGTCCTGACGCTGAAGTCGCCGGGGCCTATCCAGTAGCTCACTACAACGCAACACAGACGGAGGCGAACATGAGGCTCACGGGCAAGCGGGTCGCGGTCCTGGCCGAGAACATGTACCAGGAGATGGAGCTGTGGGTGCCGTACTACCGGCTCAAGGAGGAAGGGGCCGAGGTCAAGGTCGTGGGGGCGGGCGGCGCCAAGTCTTACGCCTCCAAGAGCGGCTACCCGGTCAACGTGGACGCGCAGGCCGACCAGGTCAGCGCGGTCGAGTTCGACGCGGTCGTCATCCCCGGCGGTTACGCGCCCGACATGATGCGCCGCCACGAGGGCATGGTGAAGCTGGTGCGCGAGGCCTCGCAGCAGGGCAAGATCGTGGCCGCCATCTGCCATGCCGGCTGGATGCTCGCCAGCGCCGGCGTGCTGAAGGGCAAGAAGGCGACCTCCTTCTTCGCGATCAAGGACGACGTGGCCAATGCCGGCGCGACGTGGGTCGACCAGGAGGTGGTCGTCGACGGCAACCTCATCACGTCGCGGAAGCCCGACGACATCCCGGCATTCTGCCGCGAGATCGTCAAGGCGCTGGGGAAAAGCGGCTAGGCCCGATATACTGCCGGGCAGATGATCGTCCTCGGCATCAACGAAACCCACTGCGCCACGGCGGCCGTCCTTCGGGACGGCCGCATCGTGGGCTGCGCCTCCGAAGAACGCTTCACCCGTCTCAAGAACGACGCGGGCTACCCGCGTCTCGCCATCGACGCGCTCCTCGAGGAATGCGGCGTCCTCCCAACCGAGATCGACGTCGTCGCGCTGTCGGGCGCCCGTGCCGCCTCGCGCGAGTGGCTCAACCGCGTGTTGCACGATGAGGCCTATTGCAAGGAGTACTACGGCGTCACGTGGCCGTCTCCACGCCGCGCGCTCGGAAAGAAGATGCGCAAGTTCGGAGCGAAGTTTGGCCTCATGGACCCGTCCAGGGGGAAGTTGGGCATCACCCAGTCGGAGCGCTTCGCCTTCATCACCGATCACCTTGGAATTCCCAAAGACAGCATCGTCTGCCTCGACCACCACACCTGCCACGCCGCCGCGGCGTATTACGGCTCGGGCTTCGAGGGCAGGGAGGCGCTGGTCCTGACGAACGACAACTCGGGAGACGGCCTCTGCGCGACGGCCTCGACGGGGAAGGCGCTGGCGCTCGCGCGTCACGAAGCGACGCCGTCGGCGCCGGGCTCGCTCGGAGCCTTCTACTCTTTCGTGACGCTGTCCCTCGGCATGAAGTTCGGCGAGCACGAGTACAAGGTGATGGGCATGGCGCCCTATGCCGGGGAGAAGTACGCCAGCCGCGCCGAGGCCGCGCTGCGCGAGGTCTTCGAGCTGGAGGAGCGAAAGCCCGCGCGCTTCCGCTGGCTCAAGTCCGGGGAGCGTTACGCGCTCCTCCTCAGGGCGACGCTGGGACTGCGCTTCGACGCGGTCGCCGGCGGCGCCCAGCGACTTCTCGAGGACACGCTCCTCCGCTGGACGCGCCTCATGCATCAGCGCTACGGCGGCACGCGCCTGGCGCTGGGCGGCGGGGTGTTCATGAACGTCAAAGCGAACATGCTCATCGGCCAGGAGGACTGGGTCGAGGAGCTGTTCGCTTTCCCGTCCTGCGGCGACGAGTCGAACGCCGTCGGCGCGGCCTACCTCGGATACCTCGAGGAGTGCGCGCGGCGCGGGGTGGCAGGATGGGTGCAGCCCTTCGGCCCGGCCTACCTCGGCCCGAGCGTGACCGACGAGGATGCCGTGGCGGTGATCCGCGAGCGCGGCCTCGAGGGGCGATACAAGGTCGCCTTCCACGACAGGATAGAGGAGAAGATCGCCGAGCTCCTGGTGTCGGACGGCGTGGTCGCACGCTGCGCGGGGCGCATGGAGTTCGGCGCACGAGCGCTCGGCAACCGCTCGATCCTCGCCAACCCGTCGGACCACCGGGTGGTGCCGCTCATCAACCGGATGATCAAGAACCGCGATTTCTGGATGCCCTTCGCGCCGACGATCCTGGCCGAGCGCGCCGCCGACTACCTCTTCAATCCGAAGCAGCACGCCTCGCCCTACATGATGCTGGCCATGCCGACGCGCGCCGAGGCCCGGGAGGCGCTCGTGGCCGCGGTCCACCCTCAGGACGCCACGGCGCGGCCGCAGATCCTCGACCGGTCGTGGAACCCCGAGTACCACGCGGTGATCAGCGAGTTCGAGCGCCGTACCGGTGTGGGCGCGGTGCTCAACACCTCCTTCAACCTCCACGGCGAGCCCGTGGTCTGCAGCGCCGCCGACGCGGTGGACACCTTCGAGCGCTCCGGCCTGCCGCACGTGGCCGTGGGGCATTGGCTGATCTCCAAGAAGTAGCCGCAGGCCGCCCGGGGCTCCCGACCGTTGATGCCCCGTGCTTCCTCTGCGGCGGAACGGCCGCCCAGCCGCTCTGGACCACTCCGGACCGCGCTTTCGCGGTGCCCGGCGTCTACACCGTCGCGCGGTGCCGGCGCTGCGGCTTCCTCTATCAGAAGCCGCGAGTGGACGACGCGCACCTGGCCGACTGCTACCCCGACCACTACCCGCGCCACCAGGAGCCCTCGCCCCGCATCCCCCTCAAGGGCTCGCCGGGCCGCATCAAGGCCGTGCGCTGGGCCCTGGCGAGCGCGCTCGGATACGAGCAGCTTCGCGACGGCTCCGTTGGTCTGCTGACGCGACTTCGGGCCCGTTGCCTCGCGCGAAAGATGCGCTGGGACTGCCCACCGTGGACGGGGCAGGGGCGCTATCTCGACGTGGGGTGCGGGTCGGGTGGCGCCCTCGGAGTCGCCCAGGCGCTCGGCTGGCAGGTGGCGGGCATCGAGGTCGACGAGGCCGCCGCCGCCAAGGCCCGGCGCTTTGCCCGCGAGCTCCACGTGGGTGATGCGCTGACGGCGCCCTTCGCCTCGGGCCGCTTCGACGTGGTGACGGCTTTTCACGTCCTCGAGCACGTGTCCGATCCCGTCGCCCTGATCCGCCGCGCGCTCGCATGGCTGGCGCCCGGTGGGCTCTTGATCATCGAGGTGCCGAATGCCGGCGGCCTGGGCGCGGCGATCTTCGGCAAGGCCTGGTCGGGGCTCGAGCTGCCACGTCACCTCTCCCACTTCTCGCCGGAAACGCTGACCCGCGCGGTCCAGGAGGCGGGAGGGCGCGTCGCGTGGTGCTGGCACAGCGCCAAGCCGCGCTACTACCTCTGGAGCCTCGGCTTCTGGCTTCGCGACCGCGGCAGGCCAGACCTCGCGCGCTTCGCGGAGTGGCGCCCCGTCTACGGTGTGCTCAAGCTCATCCTCGAGTTGACGCTCCCGCTCGCCCGCCTTGCCAAGCGTGGCGAAGTGATCCGTATCGGGATCAGCGCCAGCTAGACCCTCTCGTGGTCACCACGCCTGTTCTGATCCTTCCGGGCTATGGCGACTCCGGGCCCGACCACTGGCAGAGCCGGTGGGAGGCTGCGGATCTCGCCTGCCGCCGGGTCGTTCAGCGGGACTGGCTGCTTCCGGTCCTGGAGGAATGGCTGGCCACCCTGGCGCGCCACGTCGCCGAGTGCGAATTGCCCCCCGTGCTGGTCGCTCACAGCCTCGCGTGCTCGCTGGTTGCCCACTGGGCCAAGCGCTTCGGGGAGCGGGCCGGGCAGTGCGCCAAGGGCGCGCTGCTCGTCGCCCCCGCCGACGTGGACTCGCCAGCCCACACGCCCGATGAGGTGCGCAGCTTCAGCCCCGTTCCCCTGGTGCGCTTCCCGTTTCCGAGCGTCGTGGTCGCCAGCACCGACGACCCGTACACGACGATGGATCGCGCCGGACTCTTTGCGCGCGCCTGGGGCAGCCGGCTCGTCACGCTGTCCCGCGCCGGACACATCAACGCCGATTCCGGTTTCGGCGATTGGCCCGAGGGCAAGGCGCTGCTGACCGAGCTGGTCGAGCCGGCCTGACTCGACCTCACTGCCCGGCCGGTGGCTCGTTCCGCCCAGGAAATCAGGGGATCAGCTTGTAGATCGCGCCGCCGTCGCTGAAATAGAGGGCGTTGTCGGGTCCGCGCTCGATGGACAGCACCGAACAGCAGTGCGTGTAGACCGGGGTGATGGAAGCGATGCCGTCGCGGTTGGCGGTCAGCACCAACCGCAGGATCCGGCGGGTATTGTAGGTGCCGAAGAAGAGCGTGCCCTCGCTGGCGGGCAGTCCACAGCCGACGCAGAAGGCGGCTCCCACCGGCGCGGTCGGGGGCGTGAAGAACGCGAGAGGCTGCACGGGGCTCGGACCGTCCTGATTGGTGTTGAACGGCGCTGGAGGCGGGTTCGAGCAGGTCGCTGTCGGTCCCCAGCCGTAGTTGGCCCCGGCCACGATGAGATTGATCTCGTCGTTGCAGGCGGGCCCATTCTCCGTCTGCCAGAGCCCGCCCGTGAGCGGATCGAAGCCGAAGCCGAAGGAGTTCCGGTGGCCGTAGGACCAGACCCGGCTGCCCTGGAACGGGTTCCCGTTCGCCGCCTTCCCGCGCTTGTTCATCCTCAGCATCTTGCCCGCTGTCGTGCCGAGATTCTGCGCGTTGACGGGATCGTGCGCGTCGCCGACCATGGCGTAGAGCTTCTTGTCGGGTCCGAAGAGGATGCGCCCGCCGTCGTGGTAGCTGCCCGCGACGGTCTCGCTCGAAAAAATGACCGTGTCGTCCGAGCCGACACCGCCGGTGTCGCGGATCTTCACGATCTGGTTTCGCTGCGATCCCTGATCGTCCCGAGTCGCGTAGACATAGACGAAGGGCTTGGCGGGATAGCTGGGATGGAGCGCCACTCCCAGCAGCCCCCGCTCGCCGTCGGTCAAGAGATTGGTGACCGTGAAGAAGAGCGTGTGGGTTCCCGTCGCAGGGTTGAGGATCCGGATCTGCCCGGTGAGGCGCTCGCCGAAGAAGATGCGCCCGTCGGGCGCGAACGTGAACGCCGCCGGGAAGTTCAAGCTCGTCCCGACCGGTTGAGCCGAGATCGCCGCCGCTCGGCCGGTTATCGATGCCACCAGCAGGGTGGCCACGGCCGCTACCGTGATGAAGCGTCGCATGAGGCTAAACCTCCCTGGAACGCGCCGGGGCGCCCACGGTCGCGCGCCGAATGACCGAGCGGGTCAGTGGCACGAAGAGCATGAATGCGACGAAAAGCATATCACGGGGAAAGCCTGGATGGCTCGACTGCGCGCGGCACCGGTCTCCGCGCCGCGAAAAAGCCGTAGAGGAGATAGCAGTCCACCACAATCGCCAACAGCAGCACGCTGTATGCCCACGGACTTTCCATCAATTTCAGTTCGAGCAGCACCCGCGAAAGACCGAAACCCACGACCCAGGCATCGAAGCTCATGCAGATGCGGCGAAACGTCTCGGCGTCGAGCCGCCGAATGATATAGGCGCCGAGCGACATCCCAACGATCGCGCTCGGAACAATGGTCCAGAAGATTCCCTGGCTTTCCCCGGTAAACAGGCCAAGGTGGTAATAGACAATGGCCGTCAGGCTCGACTCCGCCAGGCGAATCAGGCCCAGGCCGGCCCGGAACTTCTTCTTGACCAGGCCTTGATTGTTGAACAAGATCGCCAGCGGCGGACCGGAGACGGTCGTGACGGAATACAAGAAGCCGAGCCCCGTTCCGAAAGGAACGCCCAAGGCCTTCTCCGATCGAATCGGTCTTCGCAGACCGGCTGCCTGGATGAGGATGAGGGGAAGAAGAACGGTATACGTGACGACCTTGATCCACCCGGGATGAAGCGATGCGAGAAGGTAGCTGCCGATGGCAATTCCGGGCAGTAGCCCGATCAGGATGGGATAGACCTGCTTCCACACGGCGGGTACGCTGTCCCGATTCATGAAAAGAACATAGAGATTGATGAAGACTTCGAGCAGAACCAGAGCGGGGTTCAGGAGGCGATTGGTGTAGAAGATGAGCGCGACCGGGATCGTGAGCGATGAAAATCCATATCCGAGCGCTCCGTTGACAAAGGCCGCAAAGAGCGTAATTGCAACGAGCACGATCTGGCCGCTATCAAGCGCGGGCATCGTCAACCTTTCCGGGTGATTCCCCGCGTACCGCGGCTATTCTTGCCCACGCGTGAAATGAAGCCTTCGAGGCTGTAGTTGTCCAGGATGTCGGCGATGGCATTCCGCACCTCTCCCATCACATCCTGCAGGGGGCAGTGCGCCGTCTTCGCGTACGGGCAGTCATGGCACTTCTGGTAGGCCGTCTTGCTGACGCAGGCTATGGGCGCCAGTGGGCCGTCCAGCGTGCGGATGACCCGGCCCAGCGTGACCTTGCCGGGCGGCTTGATCAAGGCATACCCGCCGGAAGCGCCCCGGGTGCTGGCCAGCAGACCGGCGTGCTTCAAGGCCAGGAGGATCTGCTCCAGATAGACGACCGGGATGTTCTGCCGGTCGGCGATCTGCTGCCGGCGCAGCGGCTTCTTGCCGTAGCTGGCCGTCAGCTCAATCAGGGCCCGGAGCCCGTACTCACTCTTCTTGGAAAATTTCATCTGTCATTAGGAATGTTGATCAAGTTACTCTACATACTACACATACTGGACACATCCGTCAATCTACTCATTCGGGAGCGACAGCAAACGGGGACCGCGTTCGAGAGGGTCAGCCCCGTGCGGGGCGAGAGGCGGCTGGCTACTGGGGCACCGCCAGGAAGCCGTGTGCGTTGCCGGCGCCATCCGTGTGGATGCCTACGATGTTGCCCCCGTTGTTGATGCCCGCGGGGAGCGTTGCGGCCGCCCCCGGGACGTCGATCGTGGTGAAGACACCGTGGTCTAGCAGGAAGCCGTGCACGTTGCCATCGGCATCGGTGTAGTCTCCGACGATGCGGCCGCGGGAGATTCCGAGCGCTTCGCTGACACTGGCCCCCGGGACGTCGATGGTGGTGTAGGTGCCCCCGGCGAGGCGAAAGGCGCGTCCCGCGTTGCAATCGTCGAAGAGGCCCACGATCGTGCCGTTCTTGTCGATCCCGAGGGCGTAGGTGCCGCACGGGGCGCCCTGGACGTCGATGGCGGTGAAGCTCCCATCGGGCTGCCGCAGGAAACCGTGTGCCACGGCGTCGCCGTCCAGATAGTAGCCGACGATCTGGCCGGCCCTGTTGATCCCCCAGCCGATGGTGTCCGTGGCCTCGGGAAACGGGACGTCGAAGGTGGTGAAGGTCCCCTTGCGCAACAGGAAGCCGTGCTGCCCGAGGTTCTGGTCGAGATACACGCCCACGATGTTGCCGGCGTTGTTGATCCCGTGGGGCTCTGTCGCGAAGGCGCCGGGGAAGTCAATCGTGACGAAGCTGCCGTCCGGCTTCCGCAGGAACCCGTGCTCGGTGTTCTCGCCGAGCCAGCCGCCGACGATCCGGCCCACTTTGTTGATCCCGAAGGGCGCGGTGATCAGCGCGCCGGGGACGTCCACATCGGTGAAGGTGTAGCTGCCCGCACTCGCTGAGCCGACCAGGAGGGTGAGGGAGAGAACGCCCGCGACGAGCGCCATGCGGCGCGGCCACGGGCCTTCGCAGGCAGAGGGGGTCATGGTCTTTCCGTCCTTGTGAGTCATCTGGCTGCGGCGACGGCGCCGAGGACATCGAACGTGGAGAGGGTCACCCTGGAGCTGCGCAAGAACCCTTGAGGAGCCCGGCACATCGATCGTGGTGAAATTGAACGCGGAGGCGCCTGATGCGAGGGCGAGGATCGCAAAGATCTTCTCCTTTTTTCCCGGGCAGCATGGGACGGGCCCCGGAGAGCCCTGTCTCCCGCCAAGCCTGGCCAAGCTTGGATCGAACGCGTCCGCTGAGTCTCGCCGCTCGCGGCTGGACTGTCAAGAGCTAGGAGCGTAGGGTAGTCGTGACCGATGACCCGTTACTTCGCATTCAACGGCGACGCGGACGGCCTGTGCGCGCTCCAGCAGCTTCGGCTGGCCGATCCGGGAGATTCGACCCTCGTCACGGGCGTCAAGCGCGACGTGAAGCTGCTGCGTCGCGTGGATGCGAGGGACGGTGACCTCGTCACGGTCCTCGACGTCTCCCTCGACGAGAACCGGGCCGACCTGCTCCGCCTCCTGGACGCGGGGGTGTCGGTTCGATATTTTGACCATCACCATGCCGGCCTACTGCCGCGGCACCCGCGCTTCGAGGCGCACATCGAGGAGGGCGGCGACGTCTGCACGAGCGTTCTCGTCGACCGCGAACTGGGCGGGCGCTATCGGGCATGGGCGATCGTGGCGGCGTTTGGCGACAGCCTGCCCGCGCTGGGCAACGCGATGGCCCAAGCGGCCGGTATCGAGCCGCGGACGACCGCGACCCTGGAGAGGCTCGGCATCAACCTCAACTACAACGCATACGGCACCGCGATCAGCGATCTGCATTTCGATCCCGAGGCCCTGGCGCAGGAGATGCTGCCGTTTCGTGATCCGTCGGATTTCGTGCGGCACTCGCGAGCTTATGAGCAGCTCGGCGCCTGGTACGAGGAGGACATGCAACGGGCACGGGCGCTCGAGCCCTCGTGGCAGGTGCCGGGCGCCACGATCGTGATACTGCCGGACGAGCCATGGGCGAGGCGCGCGATCGGGGTCCTCGCTAATGAGCTGACGCAGGCGCGACCGGATTCGGCCATCGCGATACTCTCGCCGAAAGTCGCGGGAGGCTACACCGTGAGCGTGCGGGTTCCGGCGCGGAGCGCGGTCGGCGCCGACGAGTTCTGCCGGGCGTTCGACACCGGTGGCGGCCGGAAGCTGGCGGCCGGGATCAACGATCTTCCAGACGCCGACGTGCATCGCTTCGCAGCCAGCTTCACTGCGTGCTTCGGGGCTGTCTAGGCGCCGCGCTCGGAAGCGGGTGCGTGCCCCGCGCGACCCCGGGCGCGAGTAAGGCAGCGAGGCCCAGGACAGGCGGCTGGCGCCGGCCGGGGCGCCGCCCGCCGGGGATTCCGGCCCGCGACGCGGCGAGGGTGCGGCCGCGCGCGGGCCGGCGCTTTACCTAGGGCGTGGCCAGGAAGCCGTGGAGATCGCCGTCCGTGTCGCGGTACGCGCCCACGATCAGCCCCTTGTTGTTGATCCCGTCGAGCTCGGTGGACGCGGCGCCGGGGACGTCGACGGTGGTGAAAATGGAGTTCGGCTGGTCCAGGGTGAAGCCGTGAGGCGGTCCCCCCGACACGCGGTAGGTGCCCACGATCAGGAGATCGGAGTTTATCGAGTGGACTTCGGTGAACGTGGCGCCCGGGAAGTCGATCGTGGTGAAGTTCCCCTGCTTATCCCTTATGAAGCCGTGCTGGGCCCCGTTGACGTCGGTGTAGTTGCCCACGATCCGGCCCTTTCGACGGGCCTGGGCTCCGGTGCCGATGGCGCCCGGGAAGTCGATCGTGGTGAACACGCCGTCTTTGAGCAGGAAGCCGTGCTCGACGTCGTTGGCGTCCACGTACCGGCCGATAATCTTTCCGCTCCCGGTGATGTAGTGGGGCCGGGTATTGGTGGAGCCCGGAACGTCGATGGTGGTGAAGATGAACTGGTCCAGCAGGAAGCCGTGGGTCTGATCGTTCGCGTCCCGGTAGTACCCGACGATCTGGCTGTGGTTGTTGATGCCACGCGCGCGGGTGTAGACGGCGCCGGGGACATCGATGGTCGTGAAGATGCCCTCGTCCAGCAGGTAGCCGTGGACCGCGCCATTGGCGTCCCTATAGCGTCCCACGATCTGGCCCGGTTTGTTGATGCCTCGAGCCGTCGTCAGGTTGGAGCCGGGGACATCGATTGTCGTGAAGTTGAAGGCGGAGACGCCTGATGCCGAGGCCATCAGCGCGGCGGCGACGCCGATCACGGAGATTGCCCTGCGAAGCTGGACGCGGCTTCTTCTCACGATGGTCATGGACTCCCTCCTATGGGCTCCGGGGCCTCCGCCACCTCCGGCGGGTACCCTCCCGGGGCGTGTTTGGCCGGGACAGACAACCCGGCAGTATGGCCAGGGGACCAGGGCTGCTCGGGCCCGGGCACCCGGATGGCAGACTCTTGTACCCGAATCCTGGGGCAAATGCCAGCCCCTTTTGAGGCCCCTCCAGCCATGTAGGGAGCCCGGGCAACCCGCCCCCCCACCCCGGAAGATGGTTGCTTGACACTCGCCCGCGCGGTCCCTAGACTCCCCGCTACTCTTCGACCACTGGGAGGCATAGAAGGCCGGCTCCGATGTGGGAAAGGGGGTCGATTGCAGGTAGGCCTGAGGTCGTGAATGTCATTTCCCGGCTGCAAGAGCTCGGCGATCCTGCATCGCGAGCTTAATTCACTAAACGGAGGGAAATCATGAGAGCCGTCACAAAGTATTCTTTCGCGGCAGCGGTTTTGGCAGCGGCAGCGATGGCTGCCGCGCTCAGCCTTACCCCGGCTTTCGGGCTGCTCCAGCCGGCCCACGCCGGAAGCTTTGTCTGCGGGCAGGTCCTTACCGGAGGCGCCTTCGTCCTGGATGGCGACGTGGGCCCCTGCGATGACTCGACCGGTCCCGGGCTGACCGTGACCGGACCCGCAACCCTGGATATGGCCGGATTCAAGGTCTTCTGCGCGGACACGGACCTGAACGGCAAGCTGCCCACCGGGATCCTCATCAACGGTGGCCTCGCGATCGTCAAGAGCGGCAAGGTGGAGGGCTGCGCCAAAGGGGTCCAGGCCGCGGGGACGGGCGAGCACGAGATCAAGCTGGTCGCCGCCGAGAACAACACCACCGGCTTCGTCGCCGGTTCGCAAAAGAACCACTTCTTCCAGAACACCGCCTCCGGGAATCTCGAGGACGGATTCCTCATGTCCAAGTCGCGCAACGTGCTCTCCCGCAACACCGCGACCGGCAACTCCGGCGCGGGCTTCCATTTGGAGAGCGCCAACAACCAGGCTCTGGAGAACACCGCCACCGCGAACGGCGGGGCGGGTTTCTTTTCCACCGCGCGTAAGAACAAGGTGAGGTTCAACACCGCCAGCGGAAACACGGGCCCGGGCTTCTTCGTCCAGAGCGACCGCAACCGGGTCAGGGACAATGCGGCCGACGGCAACGGCGCCGAGGGGCTGAGGGTCGAGGGCGTCAGGAACTTCGTCCTGACGAACACGGCCTCGAATAACAGCGCCGACGGCATTCTGGCCAACGGCGGTGCCTTCGAGATCGAGATCAACACGGTCACTGGCAACGGCGGGAACGGTATCACGATCAATGGCGGAAGTCACAACGAGCTGGAGAACAACACGATCAGCGGCAACGCCGGCGATGGCATCCTGCTCACAGCCACCGCCATCTCCACCGAGGTGTTCGAGAACATCTCGTCGACCAACGGCGGGGCGGGCATCAACGTGGCGGGATCCGCCTCCGTCCTCCGGCGGAACACGGCGCAGGGAAACACCGGCTTCGACGCCGCGGACCAGAACCCGGACTGCGACGACAACGTGTGGCAGAACAACACTTTCGGAACCGTATCGCAAAGCTGCATCAAGTAGAGCATCACGGCGGGCGTCCCCGGCCGGGACGCCCGCCGTTGTTAGTTGTGAACGGTGTATCTCGAGGAGGCGTCCATGCGTAGAGTGTCCGCTCTGCTGATCATGATCTCGGCGCTGGTCCTGTCCCCGTCCGGCGGCCCGCCGGCCGCAGCCCCGATACAGATCAGCAGCGACCCGTTCACCAATCCGGACAGCCAGCACGCGACGCAGGTCGAGCCCGACACGTTCGCCTTCGGCTCGACCATCGTGTCGGCGTTTCAGAGCGGTCGCTACTTCGACGGTGGCTCCTCCGACATCGGCTTCGCGACCTCGCAGAACGGCGGGGTGAGCTGGACGCCCGGTTTTCTTCCCTCGACCACGGTGAACAGCACGCCGCCCGGCCCGTACGCCCGCATATCAGACCCGGCGGTCGCCTACGATGCCAAGCACGACGTCTGGATGATCTGCTCGCTCGGCCTCGATTCTGCGCCGTCCGGCGAAGCCGTCCTGATCAGCCGCTCGACCGACGGGGGGCTGAACTGGAGCGCCCCCGTGGTGGTCTCGTCCACGCCGGGCTTCTATGACAAGACCTGGATCGTCTGCGACAACACTCCGACCAGCCTCCACTACGGCAACTGCTACGCGACCTGGGACGACGCCAACGCTGGCGACCGGCTGCTCAACAGCACGTCCTCGGATGGCGGATTGACGTGGGGGCCCAAGAAAGCCACGACGGACAACGCGGCAGGCCTCGGCGGACAGCCGCTGGTCCAGCCCAACGGCAAGGTCATCGTCCCGGCGCTGAGCGCCTTTGCCAACCAGATCATCGCCTACAGGTCGAGGAACGGCGGGACGAGGTGGAGGGCGGCGAAGGTCGTGTCGAACGTAATCGCCCACGACCCCGCCGGCAACCTGCGGGCCCTGCCGCTGCCCTCTGCGGAGGTGGATGCGTCGGGCAAGGTCTACGTGGTGTGGTCGGACTGCCGCTTCCGAGCGGGCTGCGCCTCCAACGACATCGTGATGAGCACCTCGACCAACGGGAAGACGTGGAGCGCTCCCGTTCGCATCCCGATCGATCCGACCAACAGCACGGTCGACCACTTCATCCCCGGTATCGCCGTGGACCGGACCAGCTCGGGCAACACGGCCCGCCTCGCCCTGACCTACTACTTCTATCCGACCGCCAACTGCACCCAGGCCACCTGCCAGCTGTCGGTGGGCTTCGTCTCATCCATCAACGGCGGGGCGACGTGGAGCGCGCCGCAGACTCTCGCCGGCCCCATGACGTTGACCAACCTCGCCAGCACCAATCAGGGATTCATGGTCGGCGACTACATTTCGACTTCGTTCTCCGGCGCCAATGCCGTCCCGGTGTTCGCCGTCGGTGGCCCCAAGAACGGGACTGTCTTCAACGAGGCGATGTTCTCCACGATGCAGCCGGTCACCACCGCGCAGAGCTACCCGCTGCGCGTGACCGCCGATCCGATGCTGTCCGTGCAGGGCGACACGGCGCAGGGTTTCCTGCCTCTCGTCATTCCGTAGCTACGCGTCCGGTCGTAGCTCTGCTCTGGTTGCGCGGCGGCCGCCGGCTGATCGCGGCGACCGCCGCGCGCGCTCGGTCCTCGACTGAAATGGGGCCACCCGCCTTGAGTGGGTGTACGCTTGCCGGTGACGTCACAAGGCTAGGCAAGGTCACCACACAGGGAGGTCATCCGCACCATGAGAAGGGCATTCTCTTCGCTGACGGTAACCCTGATGATCCTGTCGCTCACCGGCCTGGCGCTGGCTCAGAGCCAGACCGCGCCCCCGGCGACGGGAACTCCCCCGGCAATCGCGCCACCGGCAGCTCCGGCCCAAGCCAAGCCCTCGGCGGCAAAGCAGGCGGGCAAGGCCGCCGGGGTGAGGCACATGGCCGGCGAAGTGGTGTCCGTGAACGCCGACACGAAGAGCATCACCGTCAAGCGCACCGGCAAGCGCAAGGCCAAGGAGCAGACGTTCTCCGTCACCGGCGACGCCGCCGGGCACCTGGCCGACTTCAAGCCGGGTGACAGCGTGCGGGTCGGCTACGCGGACGAGGCAGGGAAGCGCGTTGCCCAGAGCGTCACGCATAGCAAGCACGCGACGAAGAAGTAACGGACGGCTGGACTGCTAGTAGCTGGCGTTGCGGTCGACGGCGTAGCGGAGCGTGCGGCGGGCCAGGTACCGGCGCAGGTTGTCGTTGAAGATAGGGGCGATCTCGCCCGGCGTGCTGGGCCCTGAGATGTGCGGCGTGATGACGACGTTGTCGAGCTCCCACAACGGGTGGTCGTGCGGCAAGGGCTCCTCGTCGAAGACGTCGAGCACCGCCCCACCCAGCCGGTTGCCCCGGAGCGCATCGAGGAGCGCCGCTTCGTCGACGATGGGCCCGCGCGCGATGTTGATGAGCCAGGCCGAAGGTTTCATGGCCGCGAGCTCGGCCGCGCCGACGAGGCCGCGTGTTGCGTCCGTCAGCGGCACCGTCAGCGCGATGAAGTCGGCGACGGCGAGCGCCTTCCCGATGTCGCGGGGCTTGTAGACGCGCTCGGCTAGCGCGATCCGCTTGCCGCTCCGGCTCACACCCACGACGCGCATGCGGAAAGCCCGGGCAGCGCGGGCGATTGCGCGCCCGATGTCGCCCAGTCCGACCACGCAGAGCGTCGACCCGTGGAGACGCAGCGGGTCCACCTGCCGCCAGCTCCGCTCGCGCTGCCGGGCGCGGAACAGCTCCGTTCGCTGGGTGAACCAGAGGCACCAGCCCAGCACGTACTCGGCCATCCAGGGACCGAAGACGCCCGCAGCGCGTGTCACCGTCACGCGGCGCGGCAGCTCGGGAACCATGAAGCGCTCGACGCCCGCGCCCATGGTCTGCACCCACCGCAGCCTGGCCGCCCGGGGCAGGAGCTCGCGCGGGAAGTTCCAGGCGTAGAGGATCTCGGCCTCGGCGATGCGAGGCTCCGCCTCGGCCGGCGTGGCGCAGACGGCGACCGAGAAGGGCGGCTTGGTTTGGATGATCAGCCGGGCATAGGCCTGAGCCTCGCCGGGCTCGGGATGGTACACGAGAATGGAGCGGGCGGTCACGCGCCGATCTTGGCGAGGATCGCGTCCTCGAAGGTGAAGTCCACCGGCCGGTCAACGAGCTGTTCGCGCCGGTACCAATTCCAGGTCTGGGCGAGAGCCGCGTGGAGGGTGTAGCGCGGCAGGATGCCGAGCTCCTGGCGGAGCTTGGTGGTGGTGTGGACGGCGTGGCAGTCGTAGACGAGATTCTGGCCGAACACGGGCCCGGGCTTGTCGAAGCTCTTGAGCAGCGCCGGGTCGAAATGGCGGAGCGTCACGGGCTTGTTCATCACATCCGCGATAAGCTCGACGAAGCCGACCTGGGAGACCGTGTCCTCGCCCATCACGTTGTAGGCCTGCCCGTAGGCCTTGCGATTCCCCAGCATCGCCGCCATCGCATGGGCGAGGTCCTCCACATGCCCGAACTGGCGGAGCCAGCCGCCGTGGCCCGGCACCAGCACGGGTCGGCCGCGCCATATCCGGTCCATGAAAAAGGTTTCATTGTTGCGCGTATTGAGCGGGCCCATGACGTGGGTCGGCCTGACGATGCTGATCGGCCCGCCGCCGGCCTCGTGCCGCTCGAAGAGGAGGTTCTCGGACGCGATCTTGTGCCGCGCGTAGTCACCCCAGTAGAGGCCGCGCGGCGTCTCTTCGGGGTAGGGAATGGGCAGGTTGTGGTCGTACACTCGCCCCGTGGAGACGAAGATGATGTGCGGCTGGCCCTCGAGGGCGGCCAGGAGCGCGGCGACGTCTTCGCCGTGGGTGGGCGCGTAGGTGATGTCGAAGACGCCCTCGAAGCGGCGGCCCCGGAGGCGCTCGCGGAGCCCCGCGTGGTCCTTGCGGTCGCCCGCGATCGCTAGGACGCCGTCCGGCAGCCGCTCGGCGCGCTTGCCACGGTTGAAGACCGTCACGTCATGCCCGCGCGAGAGCAGCTCGCGGACCAGATGCAGGCTGATGAACTCGGTGCCGCCCATGACGAGCACGCGCATGATCCGCGAATTCTAGCACAGGGGGATGACATGGCACGACCGGTCGAGGTGACCTGGCTCGGCAATTTGAAAACGGAAGCGCGGATCGGCCCGCACCGCGTGCTGGTCGACGAGCCCGTGGACAAGGGCGGGGAGGACACGGGCCCCACGCCGTCGGAAACGGTGCTGGCAGCCCTCGGCGCTTGAACGGTGCTCACGGTTCGGCTGTACGCCGAACGCAAGGGCTGGACGCTCGACCGCATCGAGACGCGCCTCCAGCGCGACGCGGGCGAGGGCAAGATCAACAGCGTCGAGCTGGAGCTGCTGCTGGGCGGCGACCTCAACGACGAGCAACGGCAGCGACTGGCTGAGATTGCCTCACGCTGTCCGGTTCACCGCACCCTCACCGAAGGCGTCACCATCACCCACCACCTTACCTAGCGCAGCTGGGCCCTTATCGGCGGCCTGCTAGCCGACAGTGACCGCGACGCAGGTGGTGGTCCGGGTGACCCCATCGATGATGCCGATGGCGTCGGTGACGAGGCTGCCGATGGCATCGAGCGTCTGGCCCTCGACGACGGCAATGAAGTCGTAGGGGCCGGTGACGGCGTCCATCGCCGACACGCTGGCGCGCGGGCTCTTGACCTTCGCGAGCGACTTCTTGACCTGCTTGGTCTTGCCGGCCGCCGTTTCGATGAGCACGTAGGCTTTCATGCGTGGCCTCCTCCGGTCTCTTCTACTTGGGGGGTCTTCTTCCTCGCGAGCAGGAACGCGAGGGCGACGGCGCCGATGCCTGCCGCGACGGGCCAGAAGTTGGTGCGGAAGAAGGGCATGGCGAAGAAGGGCGACCGGCCGCGCGATGGCCGGACGCTCCCGTCGAGGAGCCCGCGCACGAGATCCATCGCCTCGTCCATGAGAACGGTCAACGTCGCCTTGGCGAATTCCGCGTCTGCCAGCGCGGGATGCCCGACGTAGCCCCGCCCGCCGTTCCGCAGCGGATAGTTGGGGATGAACCGGTTGGCCATGGAATAGCGCGCTGCCGGGAGATCGCGCCAGCCGTCGCCGACCAGGTCGGGCCGCAGCAGGAGCATCATCGACGTCTCCCACCAGCCGCCGTGGGCGTCTTCCGAGAAGGCGTCCCGCTCCTCCTCGGTGATGGGCCGGCCCAGCGCGGCCTCGAAACGCGGCACGTAGCGCCCCGACATGAGCCCCCAGGCCAGATAGCCCGTCACCGACGCCATGGTGATGCGGTAGCGGCGCGAGACGATGGCCGAGGCCTCTTCGAGGGCCACGAGGTGTCTCGGGCCGCCGTGGCCGTTCGAGATCAGGATGTGGCGGAAGCCCGTGCGCGCCAGCGCGCTGCCGTAGTCCACGAGGAGGTCGCGCACCACACGCTGTCGCATCGTGACGGTGCCGACCGTCTCGAAGGCGAAGGTGCCGAGGTGCAGCGTCGGCGCCAGGACCACGTGCCAGCCCGGGCGCTCGGCGACGAGGCGCTCGGCCATGGCTTGGGCGAAATACCGGCCCGTGTAGGCGTCCACCCCGACCGGCAGGTGAGGGCCATGGGTCTCGAGCGGGCTCGCGGTCAGGATGACGACGGTGCTCTCGCGCGGCAGCGCGTCCAGGCCTGGGCTCGAGAGCTCTTCGAGGAGGTGGATGTTCAAAAGCTCGATCCTTTCGTGGCGGCGAGGTAGTCGTTCTTGGCGCGCTCGAGCAGGTCGATGAGCCGCCGGCGCTCGGCCAGAAGCCGCGTCGCGGCCTGGTGGCGGGTGAGGGCCACGAGGCCGAGACGCGCCTGCGCCCGGAGCCGCCCGATCCCTCTGAGGTAATGATACGCGAGGATGCTGCTGACCGGGAGGGAGAGGAAGAAGCCGAGCGCCCAGAGCACGCCCGCGAGCCGCCAGACGAGCCAGGTCTCGAGGCCCCAGAAGAGCGGGAAGGCGACCACGCTGGCCAGGAGCCGCGTCGTCGCGTAGTTCGTTTCCTTGGTGGCGGTGAGCCGGGCGATCCAGCGCGGCACCAGGTAGGGCAGCCCGCTCGTGACGAGGCCGTAGCCGAAGACGGGCAGCCCGACGGCGGCCTTCCAGCCGCGGCTCAGGCGCTGGCGCACCGGTGGTGGCTCGATGCGCTCGCGCACCGCCTGGTCGCGGACACTGTAGGCGGCGAGCATGGCGCGGTAGTGCCCGATGCGGTCGCGGAGCTCGGCCACCCGCTCCGGCGCATGCGCCTCGAAGTAGGCCGCCGCGTCGGCGATGGAGCGCGAGAGGCGGACCGTGTCGATCTTGCCCGCGGAGAGCCCGCGCTCTTCCTGGAGCTCGCGCACGAGGCGGTCACGATAGATCGCCTCGACGTCGCGGACGAGCGTGGCGCTGTCGAGGCGCTCGACGTGAACGACTTGCGCCTCCATGCCCCACTGGATGGCGGTGGTCAGCTCGTCCACGGCCTTGACGGGGTCCTGGGCGTAGAGGTCGAGATAGGGCGCCAGCGCGACGGCCTCGCCGAAGGAGACGCGCACCCGCCCCCCGAACGACTTTCGCGCGTCGAAGGTCAGGCCCGTCGGGATCAGGACCAGCGGCTCCCCGGGAGCGCCCGCGGCCCGCCGCGATTCCCGCTGTGATTCGTAGTCAAGGGCGATCCGCGCCGCGCCGGTCTTGATGCGCTGGACCCGGCTTTCTGCATGGGTTGTCCCCTCGGGGTAGATGCCGATGAGGCCGCCGGAGGCGAGCGTCGCGACGCAGGCCTCGAAGGTCCCCACATTCTTGTCCATCTTGTCGGGGTCGTCCTGACGGCGGTACACGGGGATGGCGCCGACTGCTTTGAGGAAACGGGCGACGATCGGGTTCCTGAAGAGCGCCGCCGTCGCCAGGTAGTGGACCTTGCGGTCCACGACGGCACCCACCAGCAGCGAGTCGATCAGGTTGTTGGGATGGTTGATGCACAGGAGCACCGGGCCCCGGCGCGGCACGCGGTCGGCGTGCCGCACGTCAACCGAACGGAAGAGAAACCATATCCAGAAGCGCCCGATCAGCCTGACAAACGCATACAAAGATTCTGTTTTATCCATCACTTGCTGAGGAATTGCTTGAGGGTCACCGCGAAGAACCCACGGCGCTCCACCGGCTTGGCGCCTGTGAAGTCCACCCGCGTGCCGCGTTCCGTCATGTGGTCGGCCGGATCGAATTCCGTCGTGATCCGGAGGCTCCGCGGCCCGGCGCGGACCAGCAGGCCCTCCCCACGGCTCTCGTCGGCGAGCCGCGTGACGATGACGTACAGGCCCGAGGCATCGGTCTCGCCCGGGTAGGAGAGGCCGGTCTTTTGCCGCGTCACCTCGAGCGCCACGCCCTTGCGCGGCTTGCCGGCGTCGTCCTTGACGTAGCCGAGGACCGTGTAACGGAACTGGACCTCGTGCTCGGCGAAGGCCAGTCCTGCGGTGAGGACCCCCGCGGCGAAGCAGATGACCAGGACGATTCCGAGCAGGGCGCGGAGGAGGCTCCGGTGACAGCGCTTCGGGTCGGCGCACGAGCAGAGCGCAGTGACGCGTCCGCGCTTCGCCATGGCTCGGAGGCGCTTGAGCGCGGAGGCCGCCGGCTCGCGCCGGAGCCCCGCCAGGTAGCGCCGGCGCATCTCGGGCCAGCCGATGCGCCCCGCCCTGAACGCGCGCAGGTCGGCGATCTCCGCGCCCAGGTCTTTGAGCCAGAGGTCGACGGCGCTCTTCTTGATGCCGCGCGGCCAGAGCCGCATCACGAGCACGCGGGTGCCGTCGGAGCGCTCCGGTTTGTCGTAGACGCGCTTGGCCAGCAGCATTTACCGCGGGGGCGGCGGAGGCTCGATGACGACGGCCGTGCCGTAGGCCAGCACCTCGGTCACGCCGGCCGCCACGTCGTTGGCGTCGTAGCGCATGCCGATGATCGCATTGGCGCCCGCGGCCGCCGCGTGCTCGAGCAAGAGCTGGAAGGCCTCCTCGCGGGCCCGCTCGCACAGCTCCGTGTAGAGCGTGATGTTGCCGCCGAAGAGCGTCTGGATCCAGGCGCCGATATTGACGATGGCATTGCGCGAGCGGACCGTGATGCCGCGCACGACCCCGCGGTTGCCGACGATCCTGTAGCCCTCGAAGCTGAAGGCGGTGGTGACCCACTGGCGCGGGATGGGCACGGGGCGCCTTCTCAGTCCACTACGGCCACGGCCTCGATCTCCATGAGGCAGCCCTGGTCGTCGTCGTAGAGCCCCTTGACCTCGAGGAAGGTCATCGCGGGATAGTGCCGCCCGAAGAACTCGCGGTAGACCGCGCCGATCTCCTTCGCGCTTTTCTTGTAGGCCGACTTGTCGAGAACGTAGATGGTGAGCTTGACGATGTCGTTGAGTGTGCCCGCGCGCGCGAGCAGCACGGTCCTGAGGTTCTCGCAGATCTGCCTGAACTGGGCGACGATGTCGCCCTTGCCGACGAGCTTGCCGTCCTTGTCGAATGCCACCTGCCCAGCGAGGTAAAGGGCCTTGCCGCCCTGGACCTCGACGCCGTGGGAGTAGCCGGCGGGCTTGGCGAGGCTGGGCGGGTTGACCGACTGCACGAGCTTGGCCATGGATCTCTCCTCGGGTGTCTCGGGTGGGATTGTCCGGCTCGTCCGGGCGCGATTATACTACCCGCGCCTCATGTCCCGCCTCTTCGAGAAGGTCACGCTGGCCGACGCCGTGGGCCACCTCCGACCCGGCATGAAAGTCCTGCTGCCGGCCGGCTGCGGCGATCCGGCCGCGCTGCTCGCGGAGATACTCCGTCAGGCGGATCGCCTCGCTCCGCTGACGCTCATGGGGGGCTTGCGCCTCGACGACTATCCGTTCGCGGCGTCTGAGTACGCGGGCAAGCTCCGCTTCGCGACGTGGCACCATTCGCCCAAGCTGGCGCAGGCCCAGGCGCGAGGCGACGTGGACTTCGTTCCCATCCGCTACTTCGAGACGGTCGGCGTCTTCGTGGAGGGGGGCGCGTGGGCGCCAGACGCGGTCGTCGTCCACGCTTCTCCGGCCGACGGCGCAGGCTATCTCTCCCTCGGCGTCTCCGTCAGCTACTCGCTCGCCGCGGCGCGCCGTGCCCCGCTGGTGATCGCCCAGGTCAATCCCCGGATGCCGAGAACGCTCGGGAACGCGTTTCTTCACCGCTCTCAGATCGACTGCTGGGCGGAAGCAGACCACCCACTGGCTGAGTACGCGCGCACGAAGGTGGGCGACGTCGAGCGCGGGATCGCCGGGCGCGTGGCCGACCTCGTCCCCGACGGATCCACGGTGCAGGTGGGGGTGGGCTCGATTCCGCAGGCGGTGATGGAGGCGCTCGGGGGCAAGCGCGACCTCGGCGTGCACTCGCTGCTGGTGGACCACATGCTGCCGCTCATCGAATCGGGCGTCATCAACAACTCCCGCAAGCGGCTCCACCGCGGGCGCATGGACGTGGGCGAGATCATGGGCACCGAGCGGCTCTTCCGCTGGGCCGATGACAACCCGCTCGTCAACATGGAGCCGTCCGACATCGTCCACGACCCGCGCGTGGTCGGCACCCTCGGCCACTTCGTCTCGGTCAACTCCGCCATCGAGGTGGATCTCCTGGGCCAGGTGAATGCCGAGAGCGTAGAAGGCCAGCAGGTCACGGGCATAGGCGGGCAGTTCGATTTCGTCCTGGGCGCGCGCCAGGCGGCCGGCGGGCGATCGGTGATCGCGCTCCCGTCCACCGGCCGCCAGGGTAAGGTCTCGCGGATCGTGGCCCGGCTGCCGGCGGGAGCGCGGGTGACGACGCCGCGCTTCCTGGCGGACTACGTGGTGACCGAGTGGGGGATGGCTTCGCTGCGCGGACAGAGCGACGCCGGGAGGGCGCGGGAATTGTGTCGCGTCGCCGACCCGGCGTTCAGGGAATCGCTGGAGCGGGAGGCCGCTACGTCTTGAGCTTATCGATCTCGGCGAAGACCTCCGCGTCCTCGGGGAACCGGTAGGTGACCAGGTTGTCCCAGACGCGCTTGTCGTCGACGTCCACGAAGAAGACGCCGCCCGAGCCCTCCTTGAGCGCGGGGGTGATGCCGTACTTGGTCTTGATGGCGGCCTGCAAACTGGAGGCCTGGGGGAGGAAGTTTCACTCCCCGCAATACGTGATCAGGATGTTCATCCGATCCTCCTTCGTTCGATGTGATGACCGCCGGCGGGTATGATACGGAGCCGCATCCGGGCCGTCAAATGACCACTCCCATCCTCATCGACACCGATCCCGGCATCGACGACGCTCTCGCCATCCTCCTGGCTCTCGGCTCGCCCGAAGTCTCCGTGGAGGCCATCACCACGGTGGCGGGCAATGTCGAGGTCGATCTCGGCACCGCCAACGCCTTCCGCATCCTCGACGTGGCGCGACCCCGTCACCGCCCCCGGGTGGCCCGGGGCGCCGCCGGACCGCTGGTGGGCCCCCTGGTGACGGCCGCCCACGTCCACGGCGACGACGGCCTCGGCAACCTCGGCCGCCTCCGCGAGCCCGACGGACGATCCCGCTACCCGGAACCTTCGCACACCCTTGAGATGCTGGACGGGGCCGATCTGATTCTCGAGACGGCGGATCGCTTCGCCGGGCGCCTCGTGGTCGTCGCCCTGGGCCCGCTCACCAATGTCGCTCTCGCGCTCCAGCGTGACCGCCGCCGGCTGGCCCAGGCCGCCCGGATCGTCGTGATGGGCGGAGCCGTGGCGGTGCCCGGCAATGTCACTCCCGCCGCCGAGTTCAACATCCACGTGGATCCAGAGGCCGCCTCGACGGTTTTCGCCTCGGGCTTGCCGATCGAGCTCGTCCCCCTCGACGTCACCCGCAAGGTCGTTCTCACCACCGCCGATCTCGGCACCGCCCTCGCGCGAAATCGGGGGCCGACGGCTCGCTTCATCGAGGACTTCACGGCTCACGGCTTCGACTTCGAGACGGAGCGGGGAGACGGGAGCATGGCGCTGCACGACCCCCTGGCCGTGGGAGTGGCGCTGGACCCGGGCCTCGTCACGCTCGAGCCCCTCCACATCGAGGTCGAGTGCGAGGGGCGCCTGACTCGCGGCATGACCGTGGCGGACAGGCGGCCGTTTGGCACCAGGCCCGCGCCCACCTGCCGCGCCGCGCTGGAGGTGGACGCGCCGCGCTTCTTGCGGCTCTTCCTGGAGCGGGTGTGCCGCGCGTCTGCGTAGTCGGCTCGGCGAACGTGGACTACACGGTGGCGCTGCCGCGCCTGCCGTCGCCGGGTGAGACGGTCTCGGGCGGCACCCTCCTCGTCAACCTGGGCGGCAAGGGCGCCAACCAGGCGGTGGCGGCGCGGCGCCTCGGTGGCGAGGTGAGGCTGATCGGCTGCGTCGGGGACGACCCCGACGGCCGGCGGATCGGCGAGAGCCTGGCGGCCGCGGGGATAGGCGTGGAGGGCCTCGTCACCTCGGGCGAGGCCGCCACGGGCACGGCGCTCATCATGGTTGACGCGGAGGGACGCAACCAGATCGCGGTCGCGCCGGGCGCCAACCATCGCCTGACCGTGGAGATGGTGGCGCCGTTCGCTCCGAGCATCGCGTGGGCGGACGTCGTCGCCTGCCAGCTCGAGACGCCGCTGCCGGTGGTGCGCTGGGCGCTTTCCGAAGCGCGTCGCCAGGACGTCACGACCATTCTCAACCCCGCGCCGGTCCAGCCGCTCGATCCGGACATGCTCGCCCTCGTGGACTTCCTCACTCCCAACGAGCACGAGGCCTCGCGGCTCACCGGGCTCGCCGTGGACTCGCTCGAGTCGGCGCGCGCCGCCGCCGGCCGGCTGCTCGCCTCGGGCGCCGGCACGGTCCTCGTCACCATGGGCGAGGGCGGCGTCCTGGCCTGTTACGGCGACACTGCCGTGCACTTTCCGGCCTTCTCCGTGCAGGCCGTGGACACGACGGCCGCCGGGGACGCCTTCAACGGGGCGCTCGCCATGGGACTGGCGGCGGGCGGCACGCTCGAGCAGGCGATTCCGCTCGCCAACGCCGCCGCCGCGCTCGCATGCACGAAGCGCGGCGCCCAGGATTCGCTCCCGGGCCGCGCCGAAGTCGAGGCCTTCCTCCGGTCCCTGGGCGAGGGTTAGGGGTTGAGGCGGTTTCGGAGGGCCGCGACGCGGTCCAGCGCGGCCTGGACCGCCTTGCGCGACAGCCGGCCTTCCTTGATGCCTCGGTGGATCGCCGCGACGACGCGCCCGGCTGCGCTCGGCTCGTAGCGTCCCTGGTTCTGCGAGACCAGCAGCACGTCCACCGTGGCCTGGAGCGCGAGCACCGCGGCTTCCTCGACGCCGTAACGCTGGCGGATCGCCCCCATCAGGAGATCGTCGGAGACCACCGGCCCCTTGTACCCGAGCTTGCCGCGGAGGTAGCGGCCGATCGTGTAGCGTGACAGCGTGGCGGGCAGGGCCATGTCGATCCCGCGGTTGAAGACGTGGGCGGTCATAACGCTGTCGGCGAGCCCTTCCTTGATGAGCACACGGTAGGGCTCGAGCTCGACCTTGAGGTCGGATGTGTCCGTCACGTCGACGAAGCCGTGGTGCGAATCCGTCCGGCTCGAGCCGTGCCCCGGGAAGTGCTTGAGCGAGGTCAGCACGCCCGCCTCGTGCATGCCCTGGACGAAGGCGCGGGCCTGCGCGATGACCTGGCGGGGATCCGAGGAGAACGTGCGGCCCGGCGTGACGACGGCGGGGTTGAACGGGTTGACCGCGACGTCGACGACGGGCGCCAGGTTCCAGTTGATCCCCGCCTCGCGGAGCGTGGCGCCCATGCGCCGCGCCTCGAGCTCCGTCTGCGCCACGTCACCCTGGTCGCCCAGCTCCTGCGGCGCGGGCGTCGACAGGTAGCCCACGCGCGCCGAGAGCCGCATCACGAGGCCGCCCTCGTTGTCGGCGGCGATGAGCAGGGGGCGGCCCGTGCACTCGCGCGCCAGCTCCTGGAGATCGGCCGTGAGCTGCTTCACCTGCGCGGGGCTCACGATGTTGCGCGGCTGGCCCGTGGAGGCGTCGCGCTCGAAGAGGATGAGGCCGCCCACTCTGAGGTCGCAGACGAGGGAGCGGATCTCCTCATTGCCCTCGACCTCGGCGCCGCGGAAGCCCACGAGGAGGAGATCGGCGACGGGCAGGGGCGGCTTGGGCGGCGCGCCCTCGATGGCGGTCGTGGCCGCGCAGCCCTCCACGATGACGATCATCAACAGCGCGGCGAGCCGAGGTTTCAACGCTCACCCGTGAAAGGCATGGCAAAATCGTAGCACGCAGGAGTATAGTGACCAAGACATGGCGCACTACGAAGGGTCCGCGCACATCGCGGATCTTCTACGGCTGGTGGATCGCGGCGGCCTTCTCGCTGATCATCTTCCTCTCACCGGCATTCGCTTCGCCGTCGGCCCTTTCCTGAAGCCGGTCGTGCGCGACCTCGATCTCGACCGCGCGCTGCTGCTCCTGGGAGCGGGGCTGTCCTTGTCGATCGACGTGGCGGGGCGCCCGCGGGTCCGGGCCGAGCTTCACCCCGTGGCGGGAGGGAGGTAGGCGATGGGCTACCAGGTGCTGCTCGTGGACCGCGCCGACGGCGTGGCGACGGTCACGATGAACCGCCCAGAGGCGCGCAATGCGTTGGATCTCACGATGCGCGAGGAGATGGTGGGGGCGCTGGACGAGATCGAGCATGACCCCGCCGTGCGCGTGATGCTGCTCACGGGGGCGGGCGGCCACTTCTCGGCCGGCGGCGACGTGAAGAGCATGCAGAAGAAGCAGACGGCGGCCGAGGGCCGGGCGCGCGTGGAGATGCTCAACCGTTTCGTCCTGCGCCTGTTCAACTTCCCAAAGCCGACGATCGCCATGGTGGACGGCTTCGCGGTCGGCGCCGGGTGCAACATCGCGCTCGGCTGCGACATGATCGTCGCCTCCGACCGCGCGAAGTTCGGCGAGGTCTTCCTCAAGATCGGCCTCGTTCCCGACGGCGGCGGCACGTGGCTCCTGCAGCGGCTGGTCGGGCTCAGCAAGGCCAAGGAGCTGGTGCTCACGGCCGAGATCATCGACGCCGCCGAGGCGCTCAGGATCGGACTCGTCAACCGCGTGGTGCCGGCCTCGCAGCTCGAAAGCGCGACCCGCGCGCTGGCCGCCAGGATCGCGGCGGGTCCGCCGCTGGCCGCGGCGCTGGCCAAGTCGCTTCTGAACCGCGCGGCGACGGTGGACTTGACCGCGGCGCTCGAGGGCGAGGCCTTCGGCCAGTCCAACGCGATCACGTCGGAAGACCACGCCGAGGGGGTGCGCGCCTTCCTCGAGAAACGCCCAGCGAAGTTCACCGGCCGATGATTCGCGCCCGGATAACAGGCACCGGGATGTCCGTACCAGACTGCGTCGTGGATAATCATCTCCTGTCGCGGTGCATGAGCACGAGCGACCAGTGGATCGTCAAGCGCACGGGGATAAGCGAGCGCCGCGTCTCGCCCGACACGTACCGCATGCTCCTGCGCTTGGCCGAGGCCCCGGACAAGACGGCTTTCATGCGCGACGTCCAGGCGCGCGGCCTCGACGGCGATATCGACTCCTCGCTGACGGTGTCCGATCTCGCGGTCGAGTCCGCTCGCATGGCCCTCAAGAACGCGGGCCTGACCCCGGAGGACCTCGACTGCATCGTCGAGTCCTCGACGCTGCCCGACTTCGCGTACCCGGCGACCGGATGCGTCATGCAGGGCAAGCTCGGGCTGACGTCCACGCCCGTGTTCAACCTGACCCAGGGCTGCGCGGGCTTCGTCTACGGGCTGTCGCTCGGGGACCAGTTCATCCGGAGCGGGATGTACGGGAAGGTGCTGGTTGTCGGTGCCGAGCTGCTCTCCTCCGCCTTCGACTACACGGACGCGGGACGGGACATGGCCGTGCTCTTCGCCGACGGCGGGGGCGCCGCGGTGCTCGAGGCCCACGAGGCGTCGGGCTCCGAGCCGCGCGGCTTGATCTCGCATCACCTCCACTCCGACGGCAGCGCGATCGAAGCGCTGACGGGGGAGATCTGGGGCTCGTCCACGTTCCCTCCCGTGTCGAAGAAGAAGATCGACGACGGCAGGACCCGGCCGCGGATGAACGGCCGCGCGGTGTTCGTGCACGCGGTCAGGCGCGTGCGCGAGGTCGTGCAGGAATGTCTCGACGCCAACAAACTCCTGGCCGACGACATCGACTTCTTCATCTTCCACCAGGCGAACCTGCGCATCGTCGAGGCCATGGCGGAGTCGTTCAAGATCCCCGAGTGGCGCATGCACAACAACATCCAGCGTTACGGGAACACCGCCGCGGCCTCGGTGCCCATCTGCCTGCACGAGGCGGTGATGGGCGGGCGGATGAAGGACGGCGATCTGGTCATGCTCGTCGCCTTCGGCACCGGGTTCTCCTGGGGGGCGACGCTCCTCAGGTGGTGAGGCCCCGGGCGTGCTGACGCTGCTGCGCCGGCTCCCGTGGTTCCGCGGCCCCGCAAAGCGCGCCCTGGTGCTGGCGGGAGGCGGGGTCATCGGCGGCATGTATGAGGTCGGCGCGCTCGCGGCTCTCGACGCTGGCCTGCCGGGCTTTCGCGCCAACGAGTTCGATCTCTACGTCGGCTCCAGCTCCGGGTCGGTCGTGGCCTCGCTCATGGCCAACGGCATCCGGCCGCGAGACCTCTACGACATCCTGGTCGAGGAGCGCGACGACCCGCTCAACTTCCAGCGGGGCGCCGTGTACCACAAGGGCGCCTTTTCCATCGCCGCCCGCAACCTCGCGCAGTTCGTCTGGGCCATCGGCAAGAAGGCGGTGACCGGCTTCCGGCTCGAGTGGCCCGACCTCCTCGCGCGGAGCGGGTCCGACATGCCTGCCGGCTTCTTCACGGTCTCCCCGCTCGAGATCTTCATGCGCGAAGCCTTCGCCCGCAAGGGGCTCCCGAACAGCTTTCGCGAGTGCCGCCGGACCCTCCTGATCCCGGCCATCGACCTCGACAGTGCCGAGCGGGTTGTCTTTGGTGTCGAGCCGCTGATGGATGTGCCCATCTCGGAAGCCATCGGCGCCTCCTCGGCCATCCCGGGCTTCTTCGAGCCCTTCAGGATCGGCGGCCGCGACTACGTGGACGGCGACGTCGGCCACACGGGCCACGCCGACCTCGCCGTCGAGCACGGCGCCACCAGCGTGGTGGTAATCAATCCCGCCGTGCCGCTTCGCATCGGCAGTCCCGAAGAGCCCGACGTGCGCTCCGGAGGACTCTACGCCATCATGGAGCAGGCGGGACACATCACAAGCCTGAACATTCTCGTGCTCGGGCTGCGGGAGCTCAAGCTGCGGCGGCCAGACGTGGACTTCCACTTGATCCAGCCCGAGTTCAAGGCCTCGCCGCTCGTGGGCCCCTCCATGGGCTTCGAGTCGAGCAGGGCCGCGCTCCGCTACGGCCATTCCTCCGTGACGGAGTGGCTTGCCGGGGAGGGCGCCCCCATCGCCGTCCACTTCAGCTGAGGTCGCCGATAAGGGCCCAGCTGCGCCATTGAGCCTAGAAACATGTTGGGGCGCCGCCTCGCATCTGGGCCCTTCTCGACGACCTCCTAGAGGTGGAAGATCTCCTCGACCCTGTAGCCGGCGTCGTGTAAATGGCGCTTGATGGCGTCGATGTGATCGCGTCCGGAGGTCTCGAGGGTCAGCTCGACTTCGGTCTCGCCGAGGCGGGCGCGGGAGAAAGCCCGGTCGTGGCCGATGTGGAGCACGTTGGCGCGGGCCTCCGCCACGAGGCCTGTCAGCCGCGCCAGTGACCCGGGCCTGTCGCGCAGGAGCACGGTCAGCCTCACGATGCGGCCGTCCTTGACGAGGCCGCGCTCGATGATCCGTGCGATGAGGTTGACGTCGATGTTGCCGCCGCCGAGCAGCAGCACGCAGGTCTTGCCTTCGACCCTCACGCGCTTGTTGACGAGCGCCGCCAGGGCGACGGCCCCGGCGCCCTCGACGACGGTCTTCTCGATCTCGAGAAGGAGGAGGATGGCGTTGGCGATCTCCTCCTCGCTCACCGTCACGACCTCGTCCACGAAGCGCCGCGCGAGCGCCAGCGTGTGCAGGCCGACGCGGCGCACGGCGATGCCGTCCGCGATGGTGGCCGCCGCGGGCACCGTCACGAGCTCCCCGGCCTGGAGCGCCGCCAGCATCCCGGGCATCTCCTCGCTCTGCACGCCGATGACGCGCGCTGCCGGCTTGAGGGCCTTGAGCGCGACCGCCACGCCGCCGATGAGCCCGCCGCCTCCCACGGGAACGATGACGGCGTCGAGGTCCGGAACCTGCAGGGCGAGCTCGAGAGCAATCGTGCCTTGCCCCGCGATGACGCGCGGGTCGTCAAAGGGATGGATGAAGACGAGGCCGCGCTCGGCCTCGATCTCCCGCGCGCGGGCGTAGGCCGCGTCGTAGTTGTCGCCATGAAGGATGACCTCGGCGCCGTGGCGGCGCGCCGCCGTCACCTTGGTGAGCGGCGCCCACTCGGGCATCACGATGACGGAGGCAATGCCTAGCCGCGCGGCGTGGAAGGCCACCGCAAGGCCATGATTGCCCGCGCTCGCCGCGACGACCCCGCGCCGCCGCTCGGCATCGCCGAGGGCGAGGAGGACATTGGCGGCGCCGCGCTCCTTGAAGGAGCCGGTCATCTGGAGGTTCTCGAGCTTGACGAACACGCGCGAGCCCGTCAGGACCGACAGCGTCTCGGAATAGGGGCAGGGAGTCGCCGCGATCAGGCCCTTGAGCCTCGCCTCGGCGGCGCGGACGTCATCGAGCGCGACGGCCTGGCTCAAAAGGCCAGCGCCGGCACGTCGTGGCTCGGAGTCATGAAGCCCACGGGCATGAGCGGCGTCGAATGCGCCCAGCCGAGCCGCCCTCTCCAGTCGACACAGATGAGCCCGCCGCTGCCTCGCCCCTCTTCCACGAGCACGTCCACGGCCACCTGGCAGGCATGCATCGGGTCGGCCGCCAGCTTGAGGATGTCGACCGTCCGGCGGGCCAGCACGACGCGGATGGTGGCCTCGCCGTCGCCCGTGCACGACACGCCGCCCGAGGTGCTCTCCGCATAGGTGCCGCAGCCGATGAGCGCCGAATCGCCGACGCGCCCCGGGAGTTTTCCGGCCATTCCGCCGGTGGACGTCGCGGCGGCGATGAGGCCCCGGCGATCCAGGGCGACGGCGCCGACGGTGCCGCCCCCAACGGTGCCGCCCCCAACGGTGCCCCCTATGACGCTCTCGAGGCGCCTGCGCTGAGCGTCGGTGATGAGCTCCTCCGGATCACAGAAGGGGACGCCGAGAGCCCGCGCGCGCGCCATGGCGCCCTCGCCGGCGAAGAAGGAGTGCCTGCCGTCCTCGAGGATCAGGCGCGCCAGGGAGATCGGGTGCCGCATGGCCGTGACGCAGGCGACGGCGCCGTTCTTGAGCCCGTCACCTTCCATGATAGAGGCGTCCATCTCGACCGTGCCGTCGGTGGTGAGGACCGAGCCGCGCCCCGCGTTGAAGCGCGGGTTGTCCTCCATCTCGCACACGGCCGCCTCGACCGCCGCCACCGCGCCGCCGCCCTCATGGAGGACGGCCCACCCCGCGGCGACGGCGTCCCGTATACCCCGGCGCAGATCCTCGCGTCCGGAGGCGGGATCCGCGCCGGCGCCGCCGTGAACGAGGAGAGCGGGCACGCGGCTTGTCACGGCTTGCTCCGGGCGGCTAGGATCATGGCGTGATTGTCAACGAAGTCGCCTCCGAGGACAACGGGAAGGTCGTGGGGAAGCTCGCGGCGCTGAACCACCGCGTCGAGCGCTGCCGCCTGTGCCCACGGCTGGTGAGGCATCGCGAGGCGGCCGCCGCAGAGCCGCCGCGGCGCTACCGGGGGCAGGACTACTGGGCGCGACCGTTGCCGGGCTTCGGCGATCAGCGGGCCCGCGTGCTGGTGGTCGGGCTCGCCCCGGCGGCCCACGGCGGCAATCGCACGGGTCGCATGTTCACAGGCGACCGGAGCGGCGACTGGCTCTTCCGCGCGCTCTACGAGGCCGGGTTCGCGAACCAGCCGACGTCGCTGCACGCCAACGATGGCTTGGCGCTCGGTGGGGCCTATATCACGGCGGCGCTTCGGTGCGCGCCGCCCGCCAACAAGCCGCTTCCCGGCGAGATGCTCCGCTGCCAGCCATACCTGCTCGAGGAGCTGTCTCTGCTCAGCGAGGTGCGGGTGGTGATCGCCCTCGGCAAGATCGGCTGGGACGCCTACCTGCGCGCGCGCCGGGCGGCCGGCTTGTCGCTGCCGCGGCCGCTGCCGCGCTTCGGCCACGGCGCGCGCTCGGCCATGCCCGACGGCACCGTGCTGCTCGGCTGCTTCCACCCGAGCCAGCAGAACACCTTCACGGGCAGGCTCACGCGCCCGATGCTGCGTCGGGTCTTCACGACGGCTCGGCGGCTGGCAGCCCGCGCCGGCGCTACGGTTTTCCGGAATAGATGATGAGGCCGCCCAGCACGATGAGGGCGCCGCCGAGCCAGAGCGAGGGCGACGGGCGCTCGCCTGAAGCGAAGAAGGCGACGAGCTGGCTCGCCACGAAGAAGATCGCGATGTAGAGGCCGAGAGTGCGGCCGAAGCCCCAGGTTGGCTGGTTCACGAGGAGGCCGTAGCCGGCCAGCACGAGGGCGCCCGCGACGAACCCCCAGCGCCGCCCCCCGAGTCCCACGCGCATCAGGAAGTCGCCCCAGACTTCGAGAGCCGCCGCCAGAATCAGATAGATGATCGTCACCGGATACCTCCGCATGTTGGGTTCATACGCCCGCCGCGGTTGCCGCGCGCAGGGGCCCGTAGCATAATCCTTTTGTGCCCCTTCGACGCACCCTCCAGGCCTGCTCGCTCGCCATGATGCTGCTGGCCGTTCCCGCGGTCCACGCCGCCCAGGCGCCGCCGGTGTCGGAGGCGACGCTCGACAATGGCCTCCGCATCCTCGTGCTCGAGGACCACCGGAGCCCGATCGCCACGGTCCAGACGTGGTACAGGGTCGGGTCGCGCAACGAGATCCCGGGGGCGACCGGGCTCGCGCATTTCCTCGAGCACATGATGTTCAAGGGCACGCCGGCGCACGGCAAGGGGCAGTTCGCGCGCATCGTGGAAGAAAACGGCGGGCAGGACAATGCCTTCACGTCCCACGACGTCACGTCCTACTACGTCAACATCGCCGCCGACCGCGTGGACCTCGTCCTGGGCCTCGAGGCCGACCGCATGCGCAACCTCCTCCTCGACCCGAGGGAGATCGACTCGGAGCGGCAGGTGGTGGCGGAGGAGCGGCGGACCCGCATGGAGGACGACCCCGACGGATACCTCGAGGAGGAGTTCCTCGCCGCGGCGTACAAGGCGCACCCGTACGGCTGGCCGGTCATCGGCTGGATGGAGGATATCCAGCGCATCAATCCGACCGAGCTGCGCGCCTTCTACAACCGCTTCTACCAGCCGAACAATGCCCTGCTCGTCATCGCGGGCGACGTGGACGCGCGTCGCGTGATCGCGCGGGCGCGCGAGACCTTCGGCAGGATTCCGCGGGTCCCTGCGCCGCCGCCGAGGGACTCGGTCGAGCCGCCGCAGCTTGGCGAGCGCCGCGTACAGGTCTACAAGGCCGACGCCCGCGCGCCGATCATCTACATCGGCTTCCACGTGCCCAACTACCGATCACAGGACGCGCCGGCCCTCGAGCTGCTCTCGACCATCCTGCAGGAGGGGCGCGCCTCGCGGCTGTACCGGAAGCTCGTGTACGAGCAGCGGCTGGCGCTCTCCATCGGGGGCGAATACGCCTATCTCTCGCACGACCCCAACCTCTTCTGGTTCTCGGGCACGCCGATGCCCGGGCAGACGCCCGGGGCGCTCGAGCAGGCGATCATGGCCGAGATCGAGCGCGTGAAATACGAGCCGGTGCCCGAGGAGGAGATCGAGCGCGCCAAGAACCAGACCGAGGCGGGCTTCGTCTGGCGCCAGGACTCGGTGCACTCGCGGGCCGCGAGCCTGGCCCGCTTCGAGCTGGCGGGCACCTGGCGGAATGGCGAGAGCTTCGTGCCCTTGATCCGCCAGGTGACGGCGGCCGACCTCCAGCGTGTCGCCCGTGCGTACTTCCAGACCGATCGCCGCACCGTCGGTATCCTGCTGCCTGGCGCGCCGCCCGCCGCCGCGGGCCAGTGAGGGCCGTGCGCTCCCGGTGGGCCAAGAGGGCCGCCGGCCTCGTCCTCCTGATCGCCCTGTCAGTTGCCGCGGCGTGGGGCGGCCGCCATCTGGGAGGCGGGACGCCCAAGCCGGTCGCCGTCACGGGCACCATCGAGGCGACCCAGGTGGACGTGAGCGTCAAGATCACCGGGCGCATCCTCCAACGCCTCGTCAAGGAGGGGGACAGGGTCACGCGCGGTCAGGTGCTGGTTCGCCTCGACGACTCCGAGCTGGCAGCCGACGTCAGGCGCCAGGACGCGGCACTGCGCTCGGCTCAGGCGACGCTGCGCGATCTCGAGAAGGGGGCGCGGCCCCAGGAGATCGAGGATGCGCGGGCCGCTATCTCGAGCGCCCTAGCCACGCGCACCATGACCGAGCGCGAATACCAGCGCAGTGATCAGCTGTACACGAAGAACCTGATCGCCGCGCAGGATGTCGACCGGGCGCGGCAGGTGTACGAGGTCGCCAAGGCGCAGGAGCGAAGCGCCCGGGAGCGGCTCGCGCTCCTCCTCGCCGGCCCGCGCCCCGACCAGGTCGACGCGGCGCGCTGGCAGGTGACGCAGGCTGAGTCCGCGCTCGCGCAGGCGCAGAGCCGGCTGCGCGAAGCGCGGGTGGTCTCGCCCATTGACGGTGTGGTGCTGAGGAAAAACCTGGAGGCCGGGGAGACGGCCAATCCCGGCGTGCCGATCCTGACCCTCGTCGACCCCAAGGACGTGTGGCTGCGCGCCTACGTGCCCGAGGCGGAGGTGGGGCGGCTCAAGGTCGGCGACAAGGCCACGCTCCGCGTGGACGCCTTCCCGAACCGCGTCTTTAGCGGGCGCCTCATCGAGATCGGCGCGGAGGCCGAGTTCACCCCGCGCAACGTCCAGACCAAGAAGGAGCGGGTCAACCTCGTCTTCCGCGTCAAGATCCAGATCGACAACCCGGACGGCCTGCTCAAGCCCGGGCTGCCCGCCGACGCCGATGTCGGATGACGACTACGCGGTCGAAACGCGGGATCTGACGCGGCGCTTCGGCAAGCGTGTCGCGGTCGACCACCTGAACCTCCAGGTCCGCGCCGGCGAGCTCTACGGCTTCCTGGGACCCAACGGGGCGGGCAAGTCTACGACGCTCCGGATGCTCTGCGGCATCCTCGAGCCCTCCGAGGGTGGGGGAACGGTTCTCGGCATCGACCTCGAGCGTGACCCCGAGCGCATCAAGTCGCTGATCGGGTACATGTCGCAGAAGTTCTCGCTGTACGACGAGCTGACCGTGGACGAGAACCTGACCTTCTACGCGCGCGTGTACGAGGTCCCGCGGGGGCAACGCGCCGCGCGACTGGCGCAGATGGTGCAGCTGGCGGACCTGTCGGGGCGGGAAAGCCAGATCGCGGGAACGCTCTCCGGCGGCTACCGCCAGCGGCTGGCGCTGGCCTGCGCCCTTGTGCACTCGCCGAGGCTCATCTTCCTCGACGAGCCGACGGCGGGCATTGACCCGGTCTCGCGACGGAATTTCTGGGCGCTCGTTCGCCGTCTGGCCGACCAGGGCACGACGATCATCGTCACCACGCACTACATGGACGAGGCCGAGCTCTGCGACAGCCTGGGCTTCATCTACCAGGGCAAGCTGATCGCGCAAGGGCGGCCGGCCGCCATCAAGAGCGAGACCTTCCGCCAGCCGGTCATCGAGGTGGAGGTGGACGAGCTGCGGCGCGCCTCCGACCTCCTCGCCGACTGGGACGCAGTGGAGGAGGTGGTGCGCATCGGCACGCGGCTGCGCGTCGTCCTGGGCCCGGACCACGGGCACGCCGCCGACGTGAACGCGTTCCTCACGCGCGCCGGGCTGCCGCCGCGCTGGGTCCACGACGTCGAGCCCTCGGTCGAAGACCTCTTCGTCTCCTTCGTGGACAAGGAGCGCAAAGCGCGGCTGCGCGAGCAGCTGCGGGCGCTCGGCACGGCGTAGCGTGGGCTCGCGGCTTCTCGGCATCATCGCGAAGGAGTTCATCCATCTCAAGCGGGATATGTTCGCCCTGGTGCTGGCCCTCGGCGTGCCGGTGGCGATGCTCTTCATATTCGGCTGGGCCATCAACACGGACGTCAAGCACGTGCCCACCGCCGTCTTCGAACAGTCGGGCAGCGCCGAGGCGCGGAGCTTCCTCGAGGCGATGACCAACACCCAGTACTTCGACGTGCGCTATTGGGTGGGGAGCCACCGCGAGCTGGCCCGGCTCATCGACCAGGGCACGGCCAAGGTCGGCGTGGTGATCCCGCCGGACTTCGGGCGGCAGCTCTCCCGAAAGACCGCCGACATCCAGGTCATCGTGGACGCCTCCGACCCGCTCGTGGCGACCTCGGCCGTGAACGCGGCGGCGGCGCTCGGCGCCCAGCGTTCGCTCCAGATCGTGACGAGCACGCTCGAGGGCACGCCGGTCGGACGCCAGGGCGCGCCGCCGCTGGACGTGCGGGTGCGCGCCTGGTACAACCCGGACCTCGTCTCGGCCATCTTCATCGTGCCCGGGCTCATCGGCGCCCTGCTGATGCAGACCACGATCACGGCCATGGCCGTGTCGGTCGTTCGCGAGCGGGAGAAGGGCACCCTCGAGGCGCTGATCGTGAGTCCGATCCGGCGCTGGGAGCTGCTCCTGGGCAAGATCATCCCGAACCTGGTGGTCGCCTACGGGCAGATGACGATGGCCCTGATCGTGGCGCACTACGTGTTCGACGTCCCGATCCGGGGCAGCCTCACGCTGCTGTACGTGCTGGCCGCGGCCTTCATGCTGGGTACGCTCGGCATCGGCATCTTCCTCTCGGCCGTCTCGCGCACCGTGCCGCAGGCCATGCAGCTGACCTTCCTGACATTCCTGCCGTCAATCTACCTCTCGGGTCTCCTGTTCCCGATCGAGGGCATGCCAGTGGCCGCGCAGTACCTCTCGGCCGTGATTCCGCTGACCTACTTCCTGCGCATCGTCCGCGGCATCGTGCTCAAGGGCGTGGGCTTCAGCTACCTGTGGCCGAGCCTCATTCCGCTGATCATCTTCGGGGTGACGATCTTCTCGCTGGCCGTGCTCAAGTTCAGAAAGACGCTCGACTGAAGGGGGTGTCCATGCGAACCCTCCGCGTTTGGATCAGCGTCGCGCTCGTGGCGCTGGCTCTGCCGGCCTCCGCCGGTCCGATCGCGCACCGCGAAGTCCTGCCCAACGGCATGGTGCTGCTCGTGGCCGAGCGGCCGGCCATCCCCATCGTGGTGGTGCGCGTCTACGTGCGCGCCGGCTCCGTGTACGACCCGACGGACGCGGGAGGGCTCGCCAGCCTGACGGCCGACCTGCTGACGCGCGGCACCGCCAAGCGTACCGGGCCCGAGCTCGACCGCGCCATCGAGTTCGTCGGCGGCAGCCTCGAGGGCGCCGCCGGGCAGGACGGCGCGGCCGTCGGGCTCTCCGTGCTCAAGAAGGATCTGACGCTGGGCCTCGAGCTCCTGGCCGAGGTCTTGCTCCAGCCGGTCTTCCCCGAGGCGGAGGTCAAGCGACGCAGCGAGGAGGTCGCGGCAGGCATCCAGCGCTCGGAGCAGGACCCGCAGACCGTGGCGGGCCGGGCGATGGCCCAGCTGCTCTTCCCGGGGCACCCGTACAGCCGTCCGGTGTTGGGCACGGTCGAGTCGGTGCGACGGCTCACGCGGGCGCAGGTCGTGGCCTTTCACCGGGAGAACTACCGCCCCGACGGCGCGATCATCTCCGTCGTGGGCGACGTGACGCGCGACGAAATCCGGCGCGACCTCATGGCGAGGCTCGGCGCGTGGACCGGGCCGACCGCGCCGCGTCCCGGCATGTCGCAGGCGCCGGCATCGCCACCCGTCGAGTCGCGCCGCATCGAGCGCGACCTGACGCAGGCGACGGTATCGCTGGCACGGCCGGGGATACGCCAGGACCATCCCGATTACTTTTCGCTCGTGGCCGCGAACTACATCCTGGGCGGCGGCTCGACCTCGAGGCTCTACACGAAGGTGCGCGAGGAGCGCGGGCTCGCATACTCGGTTTACAGCGGCCTCGGTCCCGGTCGCTACGGCGCCTCCTACTTCGTGGGGCTCCAGACACGGCTCGAGTCCGTGGACGAGGCCGTGCGCCTGGTCAAGGAGGAGATGGCGCGCATGGGGCGCAAAGCCGTGACAGCGAAGGAGCTCCAGTCGGCCAAATCGTACCTGATCGGCAGCTATCCGCTCAGGATGGACACCTCGGGCAAGATGGCGGCACTCCTGGTGGCGGTGGAGGAGAACGAGCTCGGCCTGGACTGGCCCGACCGGTTCAAGGCCAGGATCTCGCGCGTGACCGCAGCGGACATCAAGCGCGTCGCGACGACCTACATGGACCCCACGACCTTCTCCTCCGTCATCGTCGGCAAGTAAGAAGCAGGGCTCGCGGATCCGACCGCAGGCCCGGCCTAAGAATGATCGCGGACCCGACCGCGGAGGCGGCGAGCCCGACGAGGGCGAGCCGAGGCGCGAGAGGGGGGAGTGCGGGGGTCCGCCTGGCGAGCTGCAGCCGCAGGCGAGGCGAGCGGATACCACGGTCGAGGCCCCCGCAGTTAAATGACAAACGCGTGCGACGAGTTGCCTACCTTGTGGGAGGAAGTATCGGCGAGTCAAGCTGCAGCGGCGGATACTCGCCGCCCACCCAGGGCGTGTCGACGGGCCAGAGCTTGATCCGCTCGGCGCTGATCACGGGATAGGCGAAGGGCAGCTCGCCTATGCGCCGCTGCTCGCTCCCGACGACCGTCCCGAGCACCGTGAGCCGGCGCCCGCGCGCGTAGACGGCCGGATCCAGGAATTCGCGGGTGCGCACGAGGAAGCGGCCGTCCGTGCGGTCGCCCCGCTCCGGAACGTCGCCAATCCCGAGCCGGCGGGAGAGAACCTCGATCTCGGTCTCGCCCGATCTCGGCACCGTCGCCACGATGTCCCCGCCGAGGATGACGCGAGCGCCGATGTGAGCCCGGGAGTCGGCCCGGAGCTCTCTCAGCGTGAGCGCGCGGTTCACGGAACGTGTCAGCTCCCCGGGGAACGGCGTGGTGGCACAGGCCGCGCCGAGGAGCGCCGCGGCGGCGGCGAGGACGGGCACGCGCATGCTCCGACGGTACTGCGGCCCCCGGGCCGGCGCAAGGGCAAGCCGGCGCTGTGCTAGAATACGCGGTCACATGGGCCGGAGAACCTCGCGGTACGGGTGTCTTCCGTTCCTGGTGCTGGCGGTGGCGCTGGTCGGCGTGACACCCGGCGAGGCCGTGTCGTTCGCGCTGGCGGACCGGGACCGCGAGCAAGCCATTCGCATGGGCACGAAGAGCATCGTCGAGGAGCAGTTCGGCGCTGAGTGGCGCCTCACGGACGCCTCGGGGCAGACGCTGGTCGTGATGACGCCGTTCCACCGGCTCGCGCTGGCGGCGCGCAACTCGGCGTTCCGCAGCCAGGAGCTCAAGCCGCGCGACGTCCAGTCGGCGGTGAAGGACACCGAGGGCAAGCTGAGCTTTCGCGTGACGCTGCGGGGCGGCAAGACGGATTTCGCCCGCTTCTACACGCCGACGCTCCTCGCGGGATCGCAGGAGGTCAAGGCAAGCTTCGTGCAGAACGAGCGAACCGCGCTCCGCGAGGACGACGGGCGGTACGCGGCGCAGTGCGTGTACGAGTTTGCGGCCGCCGGGATCGACCCGAAGGGCCGGGTGGTGCTGGTGGTCAAGGACGCCGACCTGCGGGAGGTCGCGAAGTTCACCGTTGATCTGGCCGCGATGCGGTAGGCGCGGCCCACAGGGAGACCCGATGGTCACGAAGGAGCGGTTCGCGCAGGGCATGACGGTGCAGCAGTACCTCGATCAGATGGGCACCAACAAGGACACGTTCGTGAAGTTCCTCGGCGAGATCAAGGTCAAGCCCGAGGACAAGAAGGCGCTCGAGTCGCTCGGCAAGAAGCTCAAGTGCATGATCATCACCGAGGACTGGTGCGGCGACGCGCTGTACAACGTCCCCGTGCTGCTCAAGCTCATCGAGGGCAACCCGAACATCGAGACCCGCGTGTTCCTGCGCGACAAGAACCCCGACCTGATGGACCAGTACCTGAACAAGGGCATGTTCCGGTCCATCCCGGTCTTCGCCTTCTTCGACGAGAACATGAGCGAAGTCGCCCGCCTGCTGGAGCGCCCGCCCAAGGTGACCGAGGAGCTCGAGGCCAAGATGCTCGAGGTGCGCAAGGCGTTCCGCGCCGAGAAGATCGACGCGTGGCGCGAGGCCGTTGCCGGCGAAATCCGCGCGCTGCTCAAGGCCTGAGGCGGCCATGAAAGCCATACGCATTCACGCGCCGGGCGGTCCCGAAGCGCTCACGTGCGACGACGTGCCCGAGCCCACGCCGGGCGCGGGCCAGGCCCTGGTCAAGCTCGCCGCCGCCGGCGTCAACTTCATCGACGTCTACTTCCGCACGGGCACCTACAAGGCTCCGCTGCCGCTGATCCTCGGCCTCGAGGGCGCGGGCGTCGTCACCGCCGTCGGCGCCGGCGTCACCGACGTCAAGGCCGGGGACACCGTCGCCTGGACCGGCGTGCCGGGCTCCTACGCCCAGATGCACGTGGTGCCCGCCGACCGGCTCGTGAAGCTTCCCCCCGGCGTGGAGCCGAAGATCGGCGCCGCCGCCATGCTCCAGGGCATGACGGCGCACTACCTCGTGAGGTCGAGCTACCCGCTGAAAAAGGGCGATGCCTGTCTCGTCCACGCGGCGGCGGGCGGCATGGGCCTCCTGCTGTGCCAGATGGGCAAGATGCTGGGCGCCACGGTGATCGGGACGGTCTCGACCGAGGAGAAGGCGGCGCTGGCGAAGGGGGCGGGGGCCGAGCACGTCATCCTCTACAGCAAGCAGGACTTCGAGCCCGAGGTCAAGCGCATCACCGGCGGACGCGGCGTGGACGTCGTCTACGACGGTGTCGGCGCCACCACCTTCGACAAGAGTCTCAACTGCCTTCGCCCGCGGGGCTACATGATCCTCTTCGGCGCGGCCAGCGGGCCCGTGCCGCCGCTCGACCTGCAAGTCTTGAACGTGCGCGGCTCGATCTTCCTCCAGCGGCCGAGCCTCAACCACCACATCGCCGCCCGCGAAGAGCTCCTCCAGCGGGCCGGCGAGGTCCTCGGCTGGATCAAAGACGGCAAGATCAAGGTCCGGATCGAGCACCAGTTCCCGCTGGCGCAGGCCGCGGAGGCCCACAAGGCCCTGGAAGGTCGCAAAACCACCGGCAAGATCCTGCTGATCCCGTAGCGCGAGGGGGGCGTGAACATCGCGCAGAACCGCGGCCGGAGGTGGCTGCGCCGGTCGCTGATCGCTACGGCTGTCCTCGTGGCGTTGGTGCTGGGGACGCTGGCGCTCCTGCCGCGCCTGCTCGACACGCCGACGATCCACGCCTATATCTCGCAGACGGCGGCGCACGCCCTCGGGCGTCCGGTCAAGTTCGATTCGATTTCCGTGTCCCTGCTGCCGCTGCCGAACGTCAAGCTCCAGGGGCTCGAGATCGCCGACGACCCGCGCTTTGGCTCGGCGCCGCTGCTGCGCGTGGACGAGGTGCGCGTCGGCCTGCGCGTCAGGCCGCTGCTCTCGCTCAGGATCGAGCTGGCGAGTCTCGCGCTCGATCGCGCGCGGGTGGAGCTCGTGGAGGATGGCGGCCGGTGGAACGTCGCGTCGCTGACCGCCCCCGCGAGCCCGCCCAAGGCCCCAGCGCGCACCGTGCCGGGTCTCCCCAGTAGCGCGGCCGTCGGCAGCGTGATGGTCTCGCGCATCCGGCTCACTGACGCCGTCGTGCACGTGAGGCGCCGCGGTCTCAAGGAAAGAGACCTCAAGCTTGACAAGATCAATGTCACGGTCTCGGGCGTGGGCGCATCGGACCTCGACATCCGGGGCGATGCGAAGCTCGAGCCGAGCGGACTCACGCTGCGGGACATGCGCGTGACCGTGGGCCTGCGGGGGGCCGAGACGCCGATCAAGGGCTCCCTGAGCCTGGAGGGCGACGACATCGCGTCACTCGCCAGCGCGTTTCTCTTCGCCTCGCCCGTCGTCTCGGGTCCTGTCAAGGGCAAGCTCGAGGTGTCGGGCACCGCCGCGCGGCCCGGGGCAACGGGGCAGATCGATCTCTCTCGCGTGACGCTTTCGCAGGACCGGCCGCAGTGCCCGGCGCCCAAGCGGCGCCAGCTCGAGATCCAGGGCGTGCGCGTGCCCGTGCTGCTGAAGCCCTCTTTCTTCGAGAGCGCCCCGCTCCAGGCCGCGGTGGGCAAGGGCACGGTCGCCCTCAAGGTCACCGCCGGCCTCGCCGAGCCCTCGCCCCTCCTGACATTCGGTGACATCAAGATCGCCAAGCTCGAGCTCCTGCCGGTGCTCCAGGGCTATCTCTGTCAGGCCTTCGCCGTGTCGGGCCCTCTCGACCTGGGCGGCGACCTCGCGATGCGCACGGCCGACATGTGGCGCACCATGAACGGCACGGGCCGCTTCACGGTCGGTTCGGGCCGCGTCGTGGGTGAAGGGGCTCTCGCGCTCGTCCGCCAGGTCCTCCAGTCCGGCAGCATGATCGACCGGGCGCTCCGAGGAGACTTCTCGGGCCCCGGCAGGACGGCGCTCGAGTTCCAGACGATCACCGGCACCTACCGGATCACCAACGGCGTCGTGCGCACGGACGATCTCGTCTACCAGAGCAAGGAGCTCAAGATGACCGCGGCGGGCACCTATGGCTTGGCGGACGGCCGCACTGACATGGCGGTGGTGATCACCCAGAGCGGGGGACAGTTCCGCGCCCAGGTGACGGGCAGCGGCGGGTCGTTCCGCGTCCTGCCGACGGGCGCCAACGTCAAGGACCCCGTCGCCGTCAAGAAGTTCCTGGACCGGCTGTTGCGCTGAAGCGCGCTCCACCCAGCTTGCCGGCTTCCACGAGTCCCACGAAGAAGGCGTAGAGCTGGTCGTACTCGTCGTAGCGCGCCTGCCCGAGCCGCGCGACGGTATCCGCGCGCATTCCGCGAAACATCTCGCGCCGTCGCCTGAGAATGCCGACCCATTCCGGCGAAAGATCCTCGGCCTGGATGGCGCCGAACCCGGCCCGTGCCAGGAGGGTCTTGTAGCCCTCGATGCTCTGCAGCGTGACGGCGGCCATCCATTGTTCGAGGCGATGCCGTTCGTTGAGCGAGAGACGCGCAGTGGCGATCCAGTCGCTGAAGGCGATGCGGCCGCCCGGCAGCAGCACGCGGCCGCATTCGGCGAGCGCCCGGCCCTTGTCCGGCACGTGGAGGAGCCCTTCCTGGCTGACCACGGCGGTGAAGGCGGCCGGGGCGAAGGGCAGGCTCTGCGCGTCCGCCCGCACCATCCGCACGAGCCGCCCGAGACCGACGCGGGCGGTGAGGCGGCGGGCGCCAGCCGCGCGCTCCGGGTAGAGGTCGATGCCCGTCACGCGCGCCCCCCAGCGGCGCGCGATGAACCGCGCGGGGCCGGCCAGCCCGGCGCAGACGTCGAGGACGCGGCCTGTGGCGTCGATGCGGGCGCGCCGCGCCAGCGCCTCGACGGCTTCGAGGCCGCCGTAGTGATCCTGGTCGAGATCGTACAGGTCCTCGGGCTCGAGCCGCTCGAGGTCCTTGCCCAGGCGGCGCAGCGCGTCCACGACCTGACCCTCGCTGATCGGGTGCCGGTCGTAGAACTCCACGACGGAGAGAGCGGGCAGATCCATCCCGGAAGTATAGAGGCGGACGCGCGGCGGGGCGAGATCTTGCCCCGGGACGGGCCGTGTGATACAAGTCAACCGCTGTCATCCCATGCGCCGAGGAGACTGGGTGGAGCCATGAGCGACGCTGCCGTCAATCCCACGAAGGCCGGTCTCGAAGACGTTGTCGTCTCTCCCTCGGATATCTGCTTCATCGACGGTCAGAAGGGCCGCCTGGTCTATCGGGGCTACGATGTGGATGACCTGGTCGGGCAGTCGACCTTCGAGGAGGTGACCTACCTCCTGTGGTACGGCAGGCTGCCGACGCGCAAGGAGCTGGATGCCCACGTCAAGGCGCTGTCCTCGACCGCCAACCGCAAGCTACCCCCGAAGCTCGTCAGCATGTTGCGGCAATTCCCGAAGAAGACGACGCCGATGGAAATTCTAAGAACCGGCGTGTCGGCGCTCTCGGCCTGGGATCCGGATGCGGCGGACAACTCCCGCGAGGCGACGCTGCGCAAGTCCATCCGGCTCACGGCGCAGATGCCCACGCTCGTCGCGGCCTGGGATCGCATTCGCCGAGGCAAGGCGCCGGTGGCGCCCAACCCCAAGCTCTCCCTGGCGGGCAACTTCGTCTACATGATGAGCGGCAAGAAGCCCACCCCGCTGGCCACCAAGACCTTCGACGTCGCCCTGATCCTCCACGCCGACCACGAGTTCAACGCCTCGACCTTCGCCGCGCGCGTCACCGCCGCGACCTTGTCCGACATCCACTCGGCGGTCGTGTCCGGCATCGGCGCGCTCAAGGGGCCGCTGCACGGCGGCGCCAACGAGCAGGTCATGCTGATGGTGGAGAAGATCAAGGACCCGGCCAAGGCCGAAGGCTGGATCCGCCAAGCCCTCGCCGACAAGGCGCGCATCATGGGCTTCGGCCACCGCGTGTACCGCGTGGAGGACCCGCGGGCCAAGCATCTCAAGCGCCTGGCGCTGGAGCTCGGCCGGCAGGCCGGCAGCACCGCCAATGTCGAGATCCTCGACATCATGGCGCGCGTCGTCTCGACGGAGAAGAAGATCTTCCCCAACGTGGATCTCTACTCGGGCGCGGCCTACGCGTCCATGGGCATCGCCACGGACCAGTTCACGCCGATCTTCGCCATGAGTCGCGTCGCCGGCTGGGCGGCGCACGTCCTCGAGCAGCACGGCAATAACCGGCTGATCCGGCCGCGCTCCGACTACACGGGCCTGACGGACGAGAAGTACGTCCCGCTCGCCCAGCGCTAGCCCGGCTGCCAGCGTCGTCCTGGTCGTCCACAACCAGGAAGCGCTCACGCGGGCCTGCCTGGAGAGTCTCCTGCCGACCACCGTGCCCTTCGAGCTCTGCGTGGTGGACAACGGATCGACCGACGGCACCGAGGCCTACTTCCGCGGCTTCCCCCTGCCGTATCCGCTCCGCTACGCGCGCAACGCGGTCAACGTGGGCCTGATCAGCGCGCTCAACCAGGGAGCGCGGCTGGCCTGCGGCGAGGTGCTCTGCTTCCTCCACAACGACACCGAGATGCGCGAGCCCGCGTGGCTCGAGCGCCTGGAGGTGGCCCTCGGCGACGGCAGCCGGGTGGGCCTCGCGGGCCTCTACGGCGCGCGACGGATGAGACGTGACGGCCGCTACGTCGGGCGCACCATCGTCCACTGCCTCGCGGGGGACCCTCGCATGACGGCGCCCGTGGTCGAGGTGGCGGCGGTGGACGGCGTCTGCCTCTGCCTCCGGCGCGCGCTCTTGAATGAGATCGGGGGCTTCGACGAGGGCTACGGATTCTTCCACGGCTACGACCGCGATCTCTCTTTCGCGGTACGGGAGCGGGGCCTCACCTGCGCCGTCGTGGATGCGCGCTTCGTTCACCGGGGCGGCGGCACGCGCACCGGCGAGCGGGCGCCCATGGCAGCGGCCGAGGACCTCGAGCAGCGGCGCCAGGCCATGGCGCGCTTCGCCCGGAAGTGGCGGCGTCGTCTGCCGAGCGACGTCCGTGGGCTCCCGGAGCGCATTCTCAGTTACATCGGCCGGCGCCGCGAGAGCGCAAGGGCATGATCCCGTTCGTCAAGGGCCACGGGCTCGGCAACGACTATATCGTCATCAATGCAGGCGACCTGCCGGCGCCGCTGACGGTTCGGCAGACCGTGCGCATCTGCGACCGCAACTGGGGCGTGGGTTCCGACGGAATCCTCCTCAAGGTGCCGTCCTGGACGGGCGCCGACTTCGGACTCCGCATCCTGAACCCCGACGGCACCGAGGCGGAAAAGTCCGGGAACGGACTCCGGATCTTCGCCAAGTACCTCTGGGACCACGGCCACGTCAAGGAGCCCGAGTTCACCGTGGACACCAAGGGCGGGCGCGTGGAGTGCCACTGCCACGTCGTCGAGGGGCGCACGAACCTCGTCACGGTCGAGATGGGGCGCTGCACTTTCGTGGCACCGGCGATCCCGATGAACGGGCCGGACCGCGAGGTGGTCAGGGTGCCGCTCCAGGTGGGCGGAGAGACACTCCTCGTCACGGCCGTGTCGGTCGGCAACCCGCACTGTGTCGTCTTCGTGGACGCGCTCGACGAGGCGCGGTGCAGGGCGCTCGGTCCGCAGATCGAGCACCACCCGGCCTTTCCCAACCGCACCAATGTCCAGTTCGCTCGCGTGGCGTCGCGCTCGCGCGTGGACATCCTGATCTGGGAGCGCGGGGCGGGCTATACGCTGGCGTCGGGCTCGTCGTCGTCCGCCGTCGCGTGCGCGGCGGTCAAGAATGGATTGTGCGACCATGGGCTCGTCACGGTGCGGATGCCCGGCGGCACGCTCGAGGTGGACGTGCGGCCCGACTGGTCCATCCGCCTCAAGGGCCCGGTGGAGGAGGTCTACGCCGGCACCTTCTCCCGCGACCTCATGGACGCTCTAGGAGCCTTCTGACTTTATATCCCTCGCCCCCATCGGGGGAGAGGGCAGGGTGAGGGGCTTGGGTTCACGCATGGCAAGGAAAGAAATCATCCTGGACGGAGCCCACTGGCGCACCCAGGACGACTTTTACGACGCCTTCTTCCGCGCAGTAGGCTCTCCGAAGTCCCACGCGCGTTACCTGGACGCGCTCGCCGACAGCATCTGCGGCGGCCAGATCAACGACGTGGACATACCGTACACGCTGGTGATCAGGGGCTACGACAGGATGCAGGAGGCCGCGCGCCGGTTCGTCGACCGAGTTCGCCGCGTTCTCCTGGAGCTCAAAGCCGAGGGCTGCGACATCGAGGTCCGCTGCGAATGACGCTCAGCCCCAGGCTCCTTCGCCGGCCTTCGGCGGAGCCGAGGGCGCGGTCTTGGGCAGGCCCATGGCCTTGACGACCAGGTTGTCGCGGACACGATCGGGGACGAAGAGCGCCATCGCCGCACGGATCTTGGCCTCGCGACCGACCACGTAGCGAGTCCTTGGCTTTGCGGCAGTGAGCGCGTGCTCCACGACGCGCGCCACGTCGACCGGAGCGACGGCGTTCTTCGCCTCGCGCGCCGCCGTGTTCCTCACGGCCTGGATCGCCTCTGCGTAGAGCACGAGGGTCTCCGGCGGTGCCGCGCGCACCATTGCCTCTGCCGTCTTGGCGGCTTTCTCCCAGATCGGCGTGGCCACGGCGCCCGGCTCGACGATGGACACCGAGATGCCCCAGGGCGCGAGCTCGAGCCTGAGCGCGTCGGTCAGCGCTTCGAGAGCGAACTTGGAGGCGCTGTAGGCGCCCGTGAAAGGCGTGGCCATGCGTCCCGAGATCGACCCCATGTTGACGATGCGACCCCGGCCCGCCCGGATCAGAGGCAGGAAGGCCTGCGTCACCGCGACCTGGCCGACCACGTTCATCTCGAGCTGCCGTCTCAGATCGGCAAGGGGAAGGAACTCGATCGGTCCCGGCACGACGATGCCGGCATTGTTGACGAGCCCCGCGAGCCCCGTCTGGCCGACGGCGCCAGCGACCGCGCTCGCCGCCGTCGAGATCGAGACGGTATCCATGACGTCGAGCGAGATGGGAGTGAGCCGCGGCGAGCCCTTGGCCTTGAGCGTCTCGGCGTCGGCCTGCTTGCGGACGCCCGCGAAGACTCTCCAGCCGAGCCGGTCCAGATGGAGCGCGCAGGCCGCGCCGATGCCGGTCGAGGCGCCCGTGATGACGACCGACTTCGGCGTCGCGGTGCTCAGAGGGAGTCCGAGAGCCGCTTCGCGGCTAGGCCACCCACGACGGCGGCCGCGGCGGTGATCACGAAGGCGGCGAGGGTCGGTCCGATGCCCGGCGTCATGGGAGCCAGGGCCGGCAGCCCGGAGATGCGCCAGCCGCCGACGATGAAGAGAAGAAGGCTGTAGGCCAGGGTGGCTGCGACGGGCCGGCGGCGGGCGTCCACCAGCGACATCGCGATGACCCCCGCCAGGCCCATGTAAAGCAGCGGCAGGCCGCCAACCCGTCCAGGCGTCATGCCGTTCTTCCTCGCCGTGATGTTGGCTATGGCGATGGGTGAGGTCGGATCCTTCGCGATCTCCTCTGCGATGACGGACACCGGCTGGATCACCTCGAACCCCACGCGCGCGATCTGAAGCCCCGCCGCGCCGACGAGCGCCACGAGGACGAGGACGAGCACCGGCGCCCAGCGGTTTCCCGACAGCCGCGCCGTCGGCACCAGGGCCGACGGCAGGAGCAGGGATGCCAAGACCGCGAAGGTGAAGAAGCGGACGCCGCCGTAGAGGTAAGCGATGCGGAAGGACGGGTCCACGACGAGGTGAAGGCTGCCGTAGAGCCCCGCGCCCGTGAGGATCATGGCGGCGAGACGCGCGCTCCCGCCTTCGGGGAACACCTCCCTCGCAATGATGAGACACGCCCAGGCATTGATGACGGCACCGAGGATGCCCATGAGGTGCGGCGGGCTCCAGAGCGTCACGTCGATGCCGAAGAGCCGGTGCCAGACATCGTCGATGGGCGCGGCGAGGATGGTGACCGCGATGCCCCAGGCGGCCAGGTGGAAGCCCCGGCTGCCCGACAGTCCCAGCACCCTCACGCCGCCGGTTCCACGCCAGGTCTCCCAGAAGAGCATGCCGAAGGAGAGGAACACGGCCGCGCTGACCCCCGCGTAGGTGATGAGATGCGGCGGGATCCAGAAGGAGTCGCGCCCGATCAGGACGTGCCACTGGATGTCCCACTGCACGCCCCAGCCCGTGACGATCTTCGAGACCAGCAATGCCCAAAGCGCCGCGCGCTTGAGGCCGAGTGCCTCGGCCGGCGCACGAACGGCGTCGAAGGGAAGATCGCTCGCGCGTGTGCTCACGGATTGGATCTACTTGGCGGTAGCGGGCGGCTCGACCGAGACCACCTTGACGTCGAAGAAGAGCGTCTTGCCCGCGAGCGGGTGGTTGAGGTCGAGGACCACGGTCGTGTCCTTGACGACTTTCACGGTGACGGGACGCGGCCGGCCGTCCTGGCCGCGAGCCAGGAGGCGCGTGCCCACTACGGCCCCGCCCTGCGGCAGCGCATCCTTGGGCACCTCGGTCTCGGCCTTGGGATCCAGCGCGCCGTAGGCGTCCTCCGGCTTGACCGTGACCTTCTTGCTGTCGCCCGCTTTCATGCCGAGGAGCGCCTTGTCCAGGCCCGGGATGATCTGCTGCGCCCCTTGGGTGAAGGCCAGCGCGTCCTTGCCGGCGTTGGTGTCGAGCACGGCGCCGTTGTCGTCCTTGAGCGTGTACTCGATCTTGACGGAGGAACCCTTTTCTATGACTGGCGTGGGCTGCGCCACCGCGGGCGCGGCGGCCAGCAGCACCGACAGCGCCAGCGATGTACCGAGCAAATGCATCATCCATCCTCCATCGTGCCGACGTGGGAATGCGAGCAGTGAAACGAGCTTACACCCGCCCCCGGCGGAGCGGCAAGCTTCTCCTCGGTCGCGGCGCCATGGTTGACGCCCGGGCGGCATGTGTGTAACGTAACCCTGCTTGGACGATTAGATCAGTTGGCAGAGCACCGGCTTCACATGCTCGCGTCGCTCACAACGCCCTTTGGTAAGTCGCCAACTTGCCGAGGGGTTTTCGTTTGTCCTCTTGGGTAGAGTGGGTAGGTTTGGGCCGGATCTAATATGATGCGGATCACGGCCTTTCCAAGGCCGCGACGCTGGCGGATGGACTTCGCCGTCGATTGCTCCGCCAGATCCTGCGCGTGGCCCGGCGGTGTGAGCCGGATGACCGCAGGCGGCCGTCACCTGGTACGAAGAGGCGCTCTGCGTGGATCCGTGCGCGGAGGAAGCTTGCCGGCGCCTGATGAGCGAGCGGCTCGTCCCAAGCTCACGCAATTTCCACGCGGCTCCGCCGTCGGCGGGTACGTAACCGGGAAGCGGGATCGCGCTTGCGTTCGTGTGGGGACTGCGCCACACTTCGGTCCCTCGTCCCATGGAAATGACAGAGGGGGGTTGAGGTGGCCGCAAGGAAACGCGAGGCTAAATCGCGTCCCCGGCGGGCGTCGCCGCACACCCGCCAGCAGCCGGTGATCGAAGAGGAAGTCCGGCCAGACAGCGGTGTCCCCCTTCCAGTCGTCGCCATTGGCGCTTCCGCCGGAGGGCTCGAGGCTTTCACTCAGCTCCTTCGCGCCCTGCCGGCCGATACAGGTCTGGCCTTTGTCCTGATCCAGCACCTCGACCCCACCCATCCGAGCATGCTCGTCGACATCCTGGCCCGGTCCACTGCCATGCCGATCGATGAGGCCACGAATCATATGGAGGTGGAGGCGAATCGCGTCTATGTCATCCCGCCCGGCGTGACCATGAGCATGGCCGGGGGGATGCTGGAGCTGTCGCCGCGCACGGAGCCGAGGGGCCAGCACCGTCCCATCGACCATTTCCTGCGCACGCTGGCCGAGGAGCAGGGCCATCGGTCGATAGGGGTCATCCTCTCCGGCACCGCCACCGACGGCACCCTGGGGCTCCAGGCCATCAAGGCGGAGGGTGGCATCACCTTCGCCCAGGACGACACGGCCCAGCACCAGAGCATGCCGCACAGCGCGGTGGCGGCCGGCTGCGTCGACTTCGTGCTGCCGCCCAGCAAGATCGCCCAAGAGATCGCCCGGATCAGCCGGCATCCCTTTGTGGCCCCCGACGGTGAAGAACGCCTGCCCGAGGAGCCAGCCCTCGGACGAATACTGGAGCTGCTGCGCGTCGCCAGCGGCGTCGATTTCGCCAGCTATAAGCGGAACACGCTCTACCGACGCATCATCCGCCGCGCCGTTCTTCACAAGCTGGAGGGGCTGACCGACTACGCCCGATTCCTCCAGGGCAATCCCGGCGAGGTGGACGCGCTCTATCGTGACGTGCTCATCAGCGTGACGAGCTTCTTCCGGAATCCGGAAGCCTTCGAGGTGCTCAAGGCCAGCGTGTTTCCGAAGCTGACCAAGGATCGCTCCCGTCATGAACCGGTGCGCGTCTGGTCGATCGGTTGCTCGACGGGAGAAGAGGCCTATTCCATCGCGATCGCCTTCGCCGAGTTCACGGAGGCGGCGGGACTGCAGATCCCCCTGCAGGTCTTCGCCACGGACCTCAACGGGGCGGGTGTGGAGAAGGCTCGCGTGGGCCTCTATCCGCGGACGATCGCTCAGGATGTCTCCGCGGCGCGACTGCAGCGGTTCTTCGTCGAGTCCGACGGCAGTTACCGGATCAGCAAGTCCATCCGGGAAACCACGGTATTCGCCCGCCACAACGTACTGACAGACCCGCCTTTTTCCCGGATCGACCTCATCACCTGCCGCAACCTCCTCATCTACCTCGAGCCCACGCTGCAGCAGAAGGTGGTGGGAGTGGCCCAGTACGCGTTGAAGCCACACGGCGTGCTCTGGCTGGGAAGCTCGGAGACTCTCGGGTCCTATCGAGATGTGTTCGACGTCGAGGACGCCAAGCACAAGATCTATTCGAGGCGGCCTGGTCCATCGCGGGTGATCCCGAGCCTGTTCCCGGCCCAGGCCGCAACGGAGAGAGGACCCGACGGTCAGTCGCGGCGTGAGCTCGGCGCGGCGGGTGTGGACGCGCAACGGGAGGCCGATCGGATTCTCCTCACGCGGTACGTGCCGGCCAGCGTGCTCGTCAGTGCCGACCTCGAGGTCCTGCAGTTTCGGGGGGACACCGGCCTCTTTCTCGCGCCCGCACCCGGCAAGGCCAGCTTGAATCTCCTCAAGATGCTCCGGGAGGGTCTGCTCGTGGGCGTGCGGGGGGCTCTCGCCAAGGCCACACGCGAAGAAGCGCCGGTCCGCGAGGAAGGCCTGCGGGTCAAATCAAACGGGGGCTACCGGTACGTCGACGTTCTCGTGATCCCCATCAAGAGAAACGGTGGGGCAGCCGGCCCGTACTTCCTGGTCCTCTTCGAGGACGCGATGGCGGCCGCGAAGGGCCGCCACCGGCCGGAGGTATCGGATCGGCGGAAAGCCGGCGTGGCAGTCCCAATCCCTGGGAGAGAACGGGATACGAGCGAGCGGGAGACGACCCGCCTGACGCAGGAGCTGGCCGCCACCCGTGAATATCTCCAGTCCGTCATCGAGCAGCAAGAAGTGGCGAACGAGGAGCTGCAGTCCTCGAACGAGGAGGTGCAGTCTACCAACGAGGAGCTCCAGAGCATCAACGAAGAGCTGGAGACCTCCAAGGAGGAGATCGAGTCGAGCAACGAGGAGCTGGCCACCGTCAACGAGGAGCTGCAGCATCGCAACGTCGAGCTCGGCCAGAGCAACAACGATTTCCTCAACCTGCTGGCGAGCGCCCACCTGGCCATCGTGATGCTGGGACCGGATCTGCGGATCCGGAGGTTCACGCCCCTGGCCGAGAAGATGTTCAACCTGATCGCCGCCGACGTGGGCCGGAGCATCACCGACATCCAGCTCGGCATCGGTGTCCCCAACCTGACCCAGCTCATGATCGAGGTCGTCGACACCGTGACCGTGAAGGAGCTCGAGGTTCGTGACAAGGAAGGCCGGTGGCATATCCTGCGCCTCCGCCCGTACCGGACCCTGGACAACAGGATCGATGGGGTGCTGGTGATCCTGATCGATGTGGATGCCCTGAGGCGCGATCAGGAGATCCAGCGGCGGCAGAGCGGGCTGCTGGAGCAGACCGAGGAGCCGATCTTCATGTGGGAGCTCGGGGACGGGATCACCTACTGGAATCAAGGGGCGGAGGCGGCCTACGGCTTTACGAAGGCCCAGGCCATGGGCCGCGCGAGCCACGAGCTGCTCGCTACGTCACTGCCGCTAGACGTCTACGTGAGCGCCCTGCAGAGGGAGGGGCACTGGACCGGGGAGCTCACGCACGCGCGAAGCGACGGCGAGCGCGTGGTGGTCGAGAGCCGCATGGTCATGGAGCGGAGCGAGGACCGGCCGGCCCTCGTCTTCCAGACCGACCATGTCATCACCGAGCGCAAGCGAATGGAAGAAACGCTACGCCAGCGCGCCGAGGAGCTCGTGGTGGCCGATCGGAACAAAGATGAGTTCCTGGCCATGCTCGCACACGAGCTCCGCAATCCCCTGGCTCCCCTCAGCAATGCCCTGGAGATCACGAGGCAGCTGGGCGCGCCTCCCGCCATGTTCGATCGAGCCCGCGAGGTCATGAGCCGTCAGATCCAAAACCTGTCGCGGCTGGTCGACGATCTCCTCGACGTGTCGCGGATGACGCAAGGGAGGATCGCTCTTCGCAAAGAGCCGGTGGAACTCTTGACGGTCATCGAGCGGGCCGTCGAGACGAGCCAGCACCGGCTCAAGGCACGCGGCCAGACCTTGACGCTCTCGCTTCCGACCGAGGGCATATACCTGGAGGCCGACGTGTTCCGGCTGGAGCAGATTCTGGGCAACCTGCTCAACAATGCCTCGAAGTTCATGCCACACGGCGGACAGATCTGGCTCACCGTCGAAGACCGGTCCGCCTCGCCGAGCGACGTCGTGATTCGAGTCAGGGACAGCGGCATGGGAATCGCACCGGAGCACCTCTCCCGCGTGTTCAACCTGTTCATGCAGGCGGACTCCTCGTCCACTCGTGCGACCGGCGGACTGGGAATTGGGCTGACGCTGGTCCGGCATCTGGTCGAGCTCCATGGAGGAAGCGTGGAAGCCAACAGTGCGGGCCTTGGCAGGGGCAGCGAGTTCGTGGTCCGTCTTCCCGCGCTCCGGGAACGGCCCCAGGCACCGGTTCGAGCCGCTGGGCGTGAATTGGCGGTCTCGGAGCCTGTGCCACGTCGAGTTCTCGTGACGGATGACAATGTCGACGGCGCCGAGACCCTCGCCATCGTGCTGCGCGGGGCGGGCCACGAGGTGCGAGTGGCCCACAGCGGCGCTGCCACTCTCGAGATCGCCAGAGATTTTCAGCCCCAGGTCGTGTTTCTGGATGTCGGCATGCCGGGCATGGACGGTTACGAGACGGTCCGACACCTTCGCGACATGGCCGGGCTCGAGGACACCCTGGTGGTGGCCCTCACCGGCTACGGGCAGGACTCGGACCGCCAGCGCGCTCACGAAGCAGGGTTCGACGAATTCCTCGTCAAGCCGGCGATTCCGGAGGTCGTTGCCGCTCTTGCCAGTCGGAATCGCTTCCGCGACACCGCCCCCCGAAAGTCCAAGTCCGCTGCAGACAGCTGATAGGCGACGATACAGCCGTCCCGCTCGATGCAGCCTGCCGGAGAGTCGACGGGAGGGAGGCCGCTGGAGTCGGTCAGGCTTGGCTCACTGCAGGCTGCCGGCGATCTGTCGAATCTGTGCCGGCGTGTGCTCGCCTCCAAGCGGCGTGCCCGGCACCAGATGCCGGCCCATGGCCAGCCCACCGACGAGAACGGGCTCGAACCCGATCTCGCGAATGAGGGTGCCGGCATGATCTTTGCCGATCTGCTCGATCGCCGTGTAGGGAACGGCGATCACCACGACATCGCCGAAGGCGATCGCTTGCTCGACCGTGCCGGCCTGCGCGAGCGACCCGAGGCCGGCAACGAGGCCCTTCAGCTCCTCGGGATGGCGCGACGAAAACATCCCCGGGTGGCCGGCCTTGACGAACAGCGTGCCGAGCGTGCCGCCTTCACGTCCGGCACCGACCATGCCGATCTTCAGCGGCGGGCCAGGCATCTGCGCCATGGACATGTCCGGCCGGGCCACGACCGCGAGAACTGCCAGACCGCTCCCTGCAATGCGCAGGAAAACCCGGCGCGTGTGATCGGCGAAGGCGTTGCGTGCCATGACCGTCTCTCCGGTAAGGGCGCTCTGACGGGTGTTGGTGGGTCCTAGGCAGAACGCCTCACTTCCGTGGACGAGCGTTCCTTCTCGCTCACGACCGTAACCCGGTCATCGCGACTGGCAGGCTGCTCCAGCGATGTGCCACAATCGGTGCAGAACTTGGCCGTCGCCGAATTCGGCGCCTCGCATTTCTGGTACGCACGTCCCGGGCGCTCGGCCGACTCGGAGACGCGGCGCCTGATCGCGGCGGCCCCGATGACCAGTGCTTCGGCATTGTCGTAGAGCACGCCGCCCGGCCACACGGCCGTGACCAGGAGCAACAGGACGAACATCCAGCTAACCGCCGTCACGGCCCGATCGCTCAAGAACGGACGGATCAGACCGCATACGCCGGGCAAGATCAGAAGCGTCGCCGACGGGGGAAGACCTTCATGCAGGAGGCGCGACACTGTATCGCGCGGAGGAATCTCTGCTGCAGCACGCCAGGCCGTTATCCAGATCAGGGCCAGAGCTATGCCATAACCGACCTCCAGGACGTCACGCGCCGGCTCACGGGCACAATTTCGGGCACAGTCGAGGGGGTCGGAGCGTAGTTGACGCGCGTCCTGTAAGTGTGTAACTTCTCACGCACGGACGATTAGCTCAGTTGGCAGAGCACCGGCCTCACATGCCGGGGGTCACTGGTTCAAGTCCAGTATCGTCCACCATCGCACACGCCAAAGGCCGGGGAGAGATCCCCGGCCTTTTCGTTTGTTGCGGCGCGCGGACTAGCTGGCGTCGCTGGCGACGACCTGGTTGCCGCCGCGCTCGGCGGCTTCCTTGAGGCGGGTCTGGGCTCGCGTGAGGAGGACGGTCTCGTTGTGGCCGTCGCGCGGGAAGGAGACGAGTCCCATCGAGAGCGTCACGCTCCGCGCAGCCCCGGCGGGGTCCGACTGGAAGGAGACGTTCTCGAGAAGAGCGCGGATGCGCTCGGCCACGCGCGCGGCGTCGGCGTCCGGCGTGTTCAGCAGCAGGATGGCGATGCCTTCCCGGATCCGGGCGACCACGTCCGTGGAGCGGAGGAATTGCGTGATCTTGCGGGCGAGCGCCTGCTGCATGGCGCCGTCGGGCTCGGGCCCCGTGCCGTCCGGGCGCACGAGGCAGACCGAGAAGAAGTCCTGGTAGCGGGTGGCGCGGGAGGCCTCCCGGGTCAAGAGCTGATGGAAGGCTTCCTCCCCGAAGACGCCGCTTGCCGGATCCATGAAGTCGGGCACGGCCTTGTTCTCCCGTCCTGGTCAGCGTTTCCCCTCCGATGAGCCGGAGCGGGGGTGGGACAGACAATACACGAAATCGGGTGCTTGGTGGGAAAGGCTTCAGCGGGAGGAAAAGGGGGGCAAGGACGAGGCCGACGGAGGGTGGCGCCGCATGGCGGGATGCTACAACATTCCTTGACGCGCGGCGGGGCCGTGCTCACAATCGCTCCATGTCGGCGACCACACGATTCCCCACGATCACTCCCGAGGCGCTGGCGGAGTTGAGAGCGCGCATCGGCCGGCCCGTTCGCCGGCCCGAGGCGTACATAGAAGTCGCGACGCGGGACGCGATCCGGCACTGGGCCCATGGCATCGGCGACCGCAATCCGTTCTGGGCCGATGCGGGCACGGCGCCGCCGACCATTCTCTTCGCGATGGACCGCGTGGTCTCGGGCTATGTCGGCGGATTGCCCGGCATCCACGCCATGTACGCGGGGACCGACTTCCGCTGGCACCGCGCCATTCGCGAGGACGACAGGATCATCGGCGAGAGCGTGCTCAAGGACGTGATCGAGAAACCCTCCGCGTTCGCCAAGCGGGCCGTCCAGCAGGTGTACCGCACGACCTTCACGAATCAGCGCGGCGAGGCCGTCTGCGAGGCCGACTCGTGGTGCTTCAGGACCGAGCGCGACACGGCGCGAGAGCGCGGCAAGTACAAGGACGCCGCGCCGCACCGGTACGGTGAGGAGGAGATCGAGCACATCGCCCGCGCGTACCGTAACGAAGAGATCCGCGGCGCCAAGCCCCGGTTCTGGGACGAGGTCCACGTGGGCGAAAGCCTGCCGACCGTCTGCAAGGGCCCGCTGACCGTGACGTCCGTGGTGGCGTTCGTCCAGGGATGGGGCAGCCTCTACGTGCGCGCGCACGGGCTGGCGTTCGATCTCATCGACCGCCATCCCGCGCTCGGCATCCCCAATGCGTTCGGAGTGCCCGAGCCGCCCGAGCGCGTCCACTGGGACGAGCCCTTCGCGCGGTCGGTGGGCGTGCCCGGCGCCTATGACTACGGCCCGGAGCGGGTGGCGTGGCTCGGGCACGTGGCGACCAACTGGATGGGCAATGACGGCTTGCTCCGGAGGCTCTCGGCCCAGGTGCGCCGCCACAACCTCATCGGCGACGTGACCTGGTGCCGCGGCGTCGTGACCGGCAAGCGCGAAGAAGACGGCCTGGCGCTCGTGGATGTTGACCTCCAGGCCGAAAACCAGCGAAGTGAAATTACCGCCAAGGGCTCGGCCATCGTGGCGCTGCCGCGCCGGAAGGCATAGATGGAGCCGGCAGCCAAGACACTTGGCGAGTGGGCCGCGCGCCTGCGCGCCGAGGACATCCCGGCGGCCGTGCGGGACAACGCCGCCCTTCGCGTGCTCGACACGATAGGCTGCGCGCTGGCGGGCGCAGGAGAAGAGCACGCGCCCTCGGTGATGGCGCTCGCGTCCCGCTGGGGCGGCCCGGGACTCAGCACGGTCTGGGGTACGATCCTCAGGGCCGCGCCGCCCCAGGCCGCTCTCGCCAACGGCGCCCTCGCCCACGGCCTCGATTTCGACGACACCCACGCGGACTCGGTCTGTCACGCCTCGGCCGTCCTGGTGCCGGCGGTCCTGGCTCTCGCCGAGTCGGATCGGCTCAGCGGCCGTGACGCGCTGACGGCGCTCATCGCGGGGTACGAGGCCATGATCCGCATCGGCATGGCGGCCCCCGGGCGCTTCCACGAGCGCGGCTGGCACGCCACGGCGGTCTGCGGCCCGTTTGGCGCCGCGCTTGCCGCCGGGACGTGCTTGGGCCTCGACGCCGGCCGACTGACCGCCGCCCTCGGTATCGCGGCCAGCATGGCCTCGGGCGTGATGGAATTCCTCGAAGACGGCTCGTGGGTCAAGCGGCTCCATCCCGGATGGGCGGCGCAATCGGGGATACAGGCGGCGGCGCTCGCTCAAGAGGGTTTTACCGGACCTGCGACGGCGCTCGAGGGGCGACTCGGCTTCTACCGTGCCGCGCTTGGGGAGGCGCCGGATATCGGGAAACAACTGAAGAATCTCGGGGATGAGTGGGAGACGCTGCGGAGCTCGTTCAAGCTCTATCCGTGCTGCCATCTCAACCATGCCTATCTCGACGCCGTGGCCCGCCTCAAGCGGACCGAAGGCCTCGGGGCATCGCTCGTGGAGGAAGTCGAGTGCCTCGTCCCCGCGGGGGAGGTGCCTATCGTCTGCGAGCCCGCGGCGGCGAAGCTCCGGCCGCGGACGCCATACGACGCCAAGTTCAGCCTCGCGTTCTGCGTCGCGGCGGCTCTGGCCGGCGATCGCGTCGGCATCGGCGCCTTCACCGAGGAGAGCATCCGCGAGGCGGGCGCGCTCGCGCTGGCCGCTCGGGTGCGCTACACGGTGGATCCCGGCTCGCCCTATCCGAGGACGTTCCCAGGCTGGGTGAAGGTGCGGCTCATTGACGGCAGAGTGCTCGAGGCGCGCGAGGAGAGCCAGCGCGGGGGCCGCGATAAGCCCATTGCGCCCGACGAGGTGATCGCGAAGTTCCGCGACAACGCGGCGCGTCTTCTGCCGCAGCCCCGCGTGGCTGCGCTCGAGGGCGCAGTCCTCGGCATGGAGCGCGCCCCGGATCTGGGTCCGCTCCTGGCCCTCTGCCGGCTTGGCTGAGGTCCCGGCCCGGCAAGCGCAATGCCCCGGCTTTCGCAGCCTGGGAGTTTTCCTTGCGCGTCTCGGCCATATCTGAGAGCATGAGAATATGTTCCGGAGAACGTCGAGCGTCGCAGTGGTTATCGCGCTGTCGCTGGGGGCCGCGGGGGCGGCCATGGCGCAGTCGGGCGTCGAGGTCGAGACGACGGCCCCGGCTCCGCCCAAGTTCGAGATCATCCGCCCCGAGGCCAAGGGCAGCGAGATCACGCGTCCCAAGGATGCGGATATCTACCGCGGTGACCCCGTCATCAACTACGACCCCGCCTTCATCGAGCCCTTCACGAAGGAGACGGCGACCGGCCGGATGGGGCTCGCCGGGTGGGGCTCGCCGGTTGGCGTGGTGACGCAGGACGGGCCGTCGAACATGCGGCAACCCGGATGGCTGAGCTTCGGCTTCGCTATCACGTGGGGCGGGCCCGAGCGGAAGCCAGCCGTCACACCCTCCGCCACTTCCCGCTGAACTCGCTGTCAGCGAACGCTCCATGCCGCTCCTGAAGGGTAATCTCCACGCCCACACCACGTTCTCCGACGGGCGCCGCCCCGTGGCCGAAGTCATCGCGCGCTATCGCGAGATGGGCTACGACTTTCTCGCTATCACCGACCACGAGGATCGCGTCGGCGAGGACTACTGGTTCAACATCCCGTCAGGAGACGACCGCCTGCTTGTCCTGGCGGGCATCGAGCTCGACTACCGGCCGCTGTCCCAGCATGTGGGCAAGGTCACGGGCGACCGGGAAACGCTCTACGTGCTGAACCACCCGGCGCGCTACGGGCTGAACGTGCCGCAGATCCTGTACCGGATCGGCGTCATCAGCGAGGCCGGCTTGCCGATCCACGCGGTCGAGGTTACCGACACGGGCGTCTACCAGGCCCAGCACGACGTGGACCGGATCCCGCTGCCCAAGATCGCCACCGACGACTCGCACCGAGACGAGCAGTTCGGCCGCGCCTGGGTCGAGGTGGACACCGCGCGCAGCCCGGACGCGATCCTCCGCGCCATCAAGGCGGGGGACTTCCGCGTGGGATTCGCTCCGTCGCCCGCGGCTTCCGATGGGCGCGGGTTCGATTTGCTCGGGCTCACCGACTAGGCGCGCGTGGTATTCTGGCGGGCGCGATGCTGATCCGAATCGGCCACAGTCCCGATCCCGACGACGCTTTCATGTTCTACGCGCTCACCGCCGGCAAGGTGCGGGCGGAGGGCATCGAGGTCGAGCACGTGCTCGAGGACATCGAGTCGCTCAACCGCCGCGCGCGGACGGGCGAGCTCGACGTGACCGCCGTCTCGGCCGCGACCTACGTGATGGTCCACGAGCAGTACCGGATGATGGATCCAGGCGCCTCCATGGGCAAGGGCTATGGCCCCATCCTGGTCTCCAAGGAGCCCGTGGCGCGCGAGGACCTCGACAAGAAGGTCGTCGCCATCCCGGGCAGCCATACGACGGCGGCGCTGCTGCTCCGGATCTACGTCGGCGACCCGCCCATCATCGAGGTCGCCTTCGACAAGATCCCCAAGGCGGTGCTCGAGGGCCAGGCGGACCTCGGGCTCCTGATCCACGAGGGGCAGATCACGCATCAGCAGATGGGACTCGTCAAGGTGCTCGACATGGGGCAGGAGTGGGAGCGCGAATCGGGGCTGCCGCTGCCGCTCGGCATCAACGTCATGCGCCGCGAGCTGGGCGAGGCCGTGCACCGGAAGCTGTCGCAGGCGCTGCGCGACTCGATCGACTACGCGTACGCGCACGTGGATGAGGCGATCGAGTACGCCATGCGCTACGGCCGGGGCATCGACAAGGAGACCTGCAAGAAGTTCGTCCTGATGTACGTCAACGACTACACGAAGCGCCTCGGCCCCGACGGCAAGGCCGCCCTCGAGCGCCTCTACTCGCTCGCCCACGCGCGGAAGCTGATCCC